>Ga0154764_1159_pt2 | contig 41865 bp, 36 predicted proteins | sample Rifle2008BG16ft_FD_105772 | JGI IMG/M metagenome (GOLD analysis project Ga0154764, IMG submission 105772) | candidate division Zixibacteria bacterium RBG_16_53_22
GCCGATGAGAATTATATTTCGCCGGACCTTGGATATTATTTGTCCTCGTTGTATGCGACCCTTGATGGCGTGTTTGCCGATGTTTCGCCGGTTACCTCTTATCGTCTGGGCTTCATTTGCCGGCAGGCTCAGGAGGGCGCTGCTGGCCCCGATAGGACCGAACTTGATCTCGGAAGACTCGGTTCTGAATCGCCCTATTTCAATAAGACCTTGCTTTCGGCGGTATATTCGCCGGCCAGGGCGTTGAATTTCTCCGGTGGTCTGAATTCCAGGGCCGATAAGAATGATATTACCAGGCCACGGTCGGTTTATCATTATCTAAGATGGCAGGCCAGCCAATTTGGATTCCGCGAGCGTCTCCTTGATATGAATAGCGGGCTTGTGGCCGCTCTGGTGCTGGCGGTCCTGATTCTCCTGCCAATCGCGTCAAAGGCGGCTACGGGTCTGAAGCTGGCTCCGATTGCAGGCGTATATATCTTTGGCCTGCTCGGCATGGCGTTCGAAATATCGATACTCTACCTTTTCCAGGTATTGCTCGGAGCGCTATTTATTCATCTCGGCCTGCTGCTGGCGGTCCTGATGGCGGGCTTGTCATGGGGCGCCCTTAATCGTCTTAAGGTCACGTTTTTTCAAGTATTCGGGACCTTTATATTAGCCGCTGCTATTGTGGCCGGGGCTATACTGGCCGGAAATATGGGAATCGGCTTGCCGTTTATCGGAATCATGCTATATTCGGCTGCCGGGGCTTCGGGATTTGCCACCGGCGCCGGCTTCGCGCTGATCGCGAGACGTTTCGGCCAGGAACGCTCCCCGGGTTCAACCTATTATGGAACCGACCTCTTTGGCGCCCTCATGGCGACCCTGGCTGCGCCCTGGGTTATTATGAGCTTGGGCGCAACTTTTTTAATATCATCTATGATATTAATAAGTATAATATCATGGATGATTTTTAGGATGAGCAAAGAATGAAACTGCAATTGTCGATAAATAGTTATATAGGGAAAGCAATGGAGGCCTTGTGAAATTCAAATACAGGATTGGGACGACGGTGACTGCGGCATTTGCAATTATTATCCTGTTCGCCTTCGCCCTCGCCCAACGGCCCAGCGATTCCATCTATTCGCTGGTAAAACTCTCGTCGGATATCGCGTTCAAAATCAACGCCCGGTACGTAGACGATATCGATGTCCAGAAACTTGTCTATTCCGGCATCAGGGGGATGCTCGATACCCTCGACCCCTTCTCCGAATTCCTCGAGAAGACTGACTATGACAACCTGATGGAGATGACCTCGGGCAAGTACTCCGGCCTGGGGATGACCATTTTCTTGAAAGACAATTGGGTTACGGTCATGTCGCCGATGGAAGGCACCCCGGCCTACAGAATGGGCCTTCGATCCGGCGACCGCATCACCAGAATCGATGGGCAATCGACTAACGGCATGACCACGCAGGAGGCCTCCAAGCGCATGCGCGGCGAGGCTGGAACCAAGGTTAACCTGACCGTTCAACGCGAAGGGGCCGACGAGCCGCTCGAATATACTATCGAGCGAGCAGTCATAACCATCAAGACAGTGCCTTTCGCCGGAGTGATTGATGACGATGGCAGGCGAATCGGATATATCAGGCTCTCTCGGTTCGGCGAGGAGGCTGACGCCGAGCTCGATGTCGCCATGAAGAATATGGCCAATGAGAAACTGGACGGGCTGATTTTCGACCTCAGATCCAACGGCGGTGGCCTCTTGAGCCAGGCGGTAATGGTCTCGAACTATTTCCTGCCCAAAGGCTCCGACGTCGTCTACACCAAAGGGCGCACGGCCGACCAGAATAACACCCATTATGCCAATCGCGATCCGATTCTTCCCGAGGTACCCCTGGTGGTCCTGGTTAATGAAATGTCGGCCTCGGCCTCAGAGATTGTGGCGGGGGCCATCCAGGATTCCGACAGGGGCGTGATTCTCGGCAATACGACATTCGGCAAGGGTCTGGTCCAACAGGTTTATACCCTGCCCGAGGGAGCGGCTCTTAAACTCACCACCGCCAAGTGGTATGTGCCTTCCGGGAGATGCATACAAAAGGATATTCGCTCGACCCGGCACCCGGAGGACATGGCCGAGGCCGAGAATGATACCACGGCCGAGGCCGTCGATTCCACCAAGCTGGAGATTTTTCACACCAAGGGCGGCCGCATCGTTTATGGCGGCGGCGGAATCACCCCGGATATCGTTGTCGATCCCGAGAAACTGACCGCCCTGGAATTAAACCTCGAGCGCCTCTCCCTGTTCTTTGATTTTGCTTTGCGCTATACTGCCGCCCACCCCGGGATAAAGCCCGATTTCCAGGTTACCGATGCAATAGTGGCCGAGTTCAGGGATTTCCTCAAAGAGCGGAGTTTCACTTATAAGAACGAGGTCGAGAACAAGCTCGAGGAATTGGAGAAAATCGCCAGGGAAAATGAGAATGACCAGTCGGTATTTGCGGAAATCGAGAAGATGAGGGGCGTGGTGGCCGCCCACAAAGATTCCGAATTTGCCGAGAGTCTCGATTATATCAAGCGTTCCATCAAGCGCGATATTCTCACCCGTTTATACGGCGAATCGGAGGTTTACAGGCACGTGGTGCTCGAAAGCGATCCGTATATTGAGAAAGCGGTGACGATCCTGTCATCGCCGACGGAATACGCCGGCATCCTCGGCAGCTAAGCCACAGGGAAATGTAATTTGGGCCGGTCGCCAGCGCGCGTCCGGCCTATTATTATGCTTGCATCCCGTTATAGTCGGCCGGGCAACATTGACCTCTTGATTCGCCTTTTTTCAAACCTGTTTATGCGGGCCTTTCTTTCTATCATTTATCTTGACAAGGTTTTAGTTTTATTATAAGGTATTTATGGCGAGGGGATCTGTTATCTGTTGATTTTGCCCCATTTACAATCACACCCAGGGTATTTATTCCTGGCGAGTTATTCATTCAGAATGCCTTCGAGCGGAGGGGAAGGTATCATGATCTCAGTTGATAAGGCGCTCCAAATAGTCCTTGAAAACACGCCGGTTTTGGACCCTGTATCAATTCCCATAATCGGAGCAAGAAACATGGTCCTGGCAGAGGACTTTATTTCTTTCGATGATATGCCGCCATTTGACATGGCCATGATCGATGGTTTTGCGGTCGTCAGCGGCGATATCGCCCGGGCCTCTCACGATGCACCCGTGTCGCTCAAGCTCGATGGGGAAGTGAAAGTCGGTTGCCCGTGGCCGGAGCGGGTCCTATCGGGGCACGCTGTAAAAATCGTCAGCGGCGCCGCGCTTCCCGACGGCACCGATACTATTGTCTCCTCGGAATCCGCCGTGCGCGATTCCACCCAGCGAGTGAAAATATACCAGAGCGAAAGACCCGGCGAGAATATCTTCGCCAAAGGCGGTGACATAGCCTCCGGGACTATAGTTCTCCTTAAAGGCAAGATCCTGACCGCCGCCGATATCGGCGTTCTTGCCGCCCTGGGCAAACAGGAGGTGCTTTGTCACAGGAGACCCCGGGTCTCATTTTTCGCCTCCGGAAACGATCTCATCCCACCTGACCAGCCGCTGCAAAACGGCAAGATTAGAGCCGGAAATTCCTTCGTATTACAGTCCCAGCTCGACGAGTACGGGGCCGAGCCGATCAACCTGGGCATTATCGGGGCCGATTCCGATGAGCTTAAAGCTAATATCGAAAAAGCCATGGAAAGCGACATGTTCATCACTTCCACCGGGTCCTCGATGGACGATTTCGATATGATAAAAGGGATACTGCAACGGGCCGGGATGGATCTGAAATTCTGGAAAGTCGCCATCCGGCCCGGCAAGCCCCTAATCTTCGGAACATTTAATGGTATCCCGGTATTCGGGCTTCCGGGGAATTACTTGTCGTCGATGGTTATCCTGGAGGAGTTCGTCAGGCCGGCGATATGCAAGATGCAGGGCAAACGCGATGTGCGCCGAACCGAGGTTTATGCCCGTCTCGAGAAGGATATCAGGGGTGGTGGAGGCATGACTCATTTTATCCGCGCCGAGGTCAGGATTACAGACGATGGTTTTCTGGCGCTGCCGACCGGCAGCCGCACGACGCCGTCGGTCATGCCGCTTACTCTGGCCAACGGATTCATAGTCGTGCCGCAGGATATCAATCATATATCCGAGGGCGAGACTGTCAGGGTTCAAATAATCGCCGACCCGACAAACATGTGTTGATTTTGCCCTCTTGATAGATGAAGCTGCTTGTTAGCCTATGGCCCGCGAGCGTTTGGGGGGCCGGTAAAATAGGAGGATATGCAGCGCAAAGATCAAGAACACAACATCGCGAATAGTATCTACGACCAAATTTGTTCTCACGCTGGCCGAGGTCGAGAAACAACCACAATTGATATTAATGCCTCTGATAGCGGTAACCGAAAGCAAGGCTATATAAAATACCAATAGCCCTCCCAGGATTAGATTCGCACCCCTGACTCTGAGGCCGACAATAATTAAAACCCCGGCCAAAAGCTCGATCCAGGGTAGAATAATAGCTGAGATATTTATAAGCGACGGCGGCATGATTCGGTAATTATGAATGATCTGGGCAAAGGCCAACGGATTTAGCGCTTTGTCGTAGCTGGCATAGATAAATACGATTCCAAGCACCAACCGCGAAACAAGAAGCAGCCGCCTGTCACTGAGAAATCTCATGGCTCCCCTCTGATTTTTCGACTGGCAGGCCGGCATCGTTCCACTTCTGCCACCCGCCAAAGAAGATATAGGAATGTTCATAACCCAACTGTTTGAGTTCCCGAGCCAGAAAAAGCGAAAGCTCGCAGTCGAGGCCGCCGCAGTATGCCACGATCTCTTTTCGGGGATCAAGCATCGGCCGGACCGATTCCCAATAAGTATCCCATTGCTCAAACGGCAGGTTGATCGCCCCTTTGATGTGGTCCTCCTCATATTCATACGGCTCGCGTGAGTCGATGAAAATGGCGTTGCCGCGAAGGTAGATGCCGTAAGCTTCCTCGAGCGAGAGCAGAGAATCACCCGGCTGGTAGGATGGCGGGAGTTCAAGCTCGCGTTTTTGGCGATTGTCTGGCCAGGGAGTATCCCAGGCCAGGCCTTTGGCCGACGTGGAATTTCTGACGGTGTTGACAGCAATTCCAATTAAGGCCCCGACGATTAATATCAGAATGGCATCCCTTAGACTTTTCATGGCGGATAAAATAAATTCGAGACGGGAAAGAGTCAAGCGAAACCGGCATGGTATTATCATGACAACAAATCAGTTATGTAGAATTTGGTTGACATTTGAACCGGGCGTGCTAATTTTCGCATAAGAATGAGTATGCTTTACAGGCAAGTGCTTGTCTTAAATCAGAATTTCGAGCCTGTTTCCGTTTGCAGTGTCAGGCGCGCCGTGGTGATGCTATACCTGGGCAAGGCCGAAATAATAGAGACAGCCGATGGATTCGTGCTGCGTTCGCAATCTACTCAAATCCCGGTGCCATCGGTCATAAGGCTTGATTTTTATGTCAAGGTGCCGGCCAAGCGGATCATGCTGACTCGCAAAAACATCATCAAACGCGATGGCAGCCGGTGCCAATACTGCGGCAGGAAGAAGTCTCAGATGACTGTCGATCATATCATACCCAAGATTTACGGTGGAAAGGATACCTGGGAAAACCTGGTTTGCGCCTGCCTCGAATGCAACAACCGCAAAGGCCACCAAACCCCCGAACACGCGGGTCTGCTCCTCGTTCGGCGGCCGAGGAGGCCCAATCATATCACGTTCATCCAGCAATTCGTGGGCGTCAGCGACCACCGTTGGCGTCAATACCTTTTTATGGATTGACGAGACGGGGAGAGGCATCCGCGCGGCTTCCCTCTTTTACCCCGTCATGCGGAAATTTCGAGAATCAAGTGGGCCTTTGGGCGCATCTATCAATTTATTCGTAATGGAGGTCTGTTGACTCTAAAACCTGTCATACTATCCGGCATGCAGCCGACTGGCCAGTTGCATCTGGGCAATTACGAGGGGGCCCTGAAAAACTGGGTTTCGCTCCAGGACAATTATCGCATGTTTCTTTGCATCGTCGATTGGCACGCGCTGACCTCGGATTTCAACGATACGGCCCCCATGCAGGAGAGGATATTCCAGACGGCGGTCGATTATCTGGCTGCCGGGCTCGACCCCGATAAGTGCTCCATATTCATTCAATCGGAGATAAAGGAGCATGCCGAATTGCATCTGCTTCTGTCCATGATCGTCCCAATTCCCTGGCTGGAAAGGGTGCCGGCATATAAAGAAAAAGCTGAAGCCCTCGACTTAGATAGTTATGGTTTCCTGGGTTACCCATTGTTGCAGGCGGCCGATATCTTGATTTACAAGGCTGATGCCGTTCCTGTCGGAAAAGATCAGGTACCCCATATCGAATTGACCCGGGAAGTGGCGCGAAGATTCAACTCATTATATGGCAAGGTCTTCCCGGAACCAGAGGCGCTGTTGACCCAGTTCCCGGCCATTCCCGGTACCGATGGGCGCAAGATGAGCAAATCATATGGCAACGATATCAGGCTGGCCGATACCGAGGAGGAGACGACCAAGAAAATCAAGAAAATGGTCACGGATCCCAAGAAGATATACAAAGGCGATCCCGGCCGCCCGGAAATTTGCCCGGTCTACGCCCTGCATCAGGTATACAGCACCAATAGCGAGGAAATCAGAATCGGCTGTTCCACGGGGGCTTTGGGCTGTGTCGATTGCAAGATGCAACTGGCCGCCAGTCTGAACGCCGCCCTCCGGCCTCTCCGGGAGAAAAGAAAAGAGCTTGTAAATAATAAAAAGTATGTTATAAATATATTGAAGAAAGGGGCGGACGAGGCCAGGCAGGTAGCCGGCGCCACTATGGATGAGGTCCGCCGGGCAATGCATCTGATGAGAGAAGATGTCTGAAGTCTCAGAACATCGCGCAGGCCAGCTTTTATTTGAGCTGGAGGCCTTCGATGGCCCGCTCGATCTACTCCTGTATCTGATCAGGAAGGATGAAATCGATATCTATGATATCCCCATAGCAAACATTACCAGGCAATATCTCGGATATCTCGCGGCCTGCCGGGAGTTGAACCTCGAGGTGGCCGGCGAGTTCTTGTACATGGCATCGATGCTGATCCGAATAAAAGCGCAGATGCTCCTGCCGCGGCCCGAGGATGACGTAATCGAGGATCCAAGGACGGAGCTTGTCAATGCCATCCTGGAATATAAGAAGATCAAGCAGACCTCCGCTATACTGGAGCAGATGGCGGAGGAGCAGGCCATGCGCTACCCCCGGGGCGAGGCTGGCCCGGATAATCTCCCGGCGCCCGAGCCGGAAATGGTGCGGGTCGACCTGGCAACGCTGATGATCGCTTTCGGCGATCTGCTTCGGCGGATGCCGCGAGAGACAATTTACGAGGTCAGGCCGCAGGAAATCACGGTGGAAATGCGCAAAGAGCATATCCTGGCCCTTTTCGAGGATAAGCGATCCATTGAATTCGATATATTATTTGAAGATGATCCGAGAAAAATCGTAATGGTGGTCACTTTTATTGCGATTTTGGAGTTAGTAAAGCAGGGGACTCTAAAATTAGAACAAGCAGCACGCTTTTCCCCGATCAGGCTGTTCAAGGGGGAAATGGAAAATCAGCTTCTCCTGGAGAGCGCATGAGAACATTGATCCTCTCATTAGCGATGGTGACCACTCTGGCCATACCGGGCTTTGGGTGTGAAACCGCCGAGCTCATCGAAAGTTGGTGCGGCAATGACAGCCCGCCCATTATCCTTGGCCGGCCCGTTATGCAGTTCGATTGGGCTACTCCCGACGAGCATTTCCGCATTCATTACGATATCATCGGGGATAGGGCCGTTTTCAGACCCGACGAAGATGTCGATCCGCCCGACGAGGTTCCGGATTATGTCAATCGCGCCGCCGATTATCTGGCACTGGCTTATGATTCGCTTGTCTTCGGCCTGGGATTCGATCCGCCTCCATTTGACGGTGATCTTGGGGGCGACTCGAAGTATGACATTTATCTGACGGAATACACCGGCCTGACGACACCCGAGTACCCGACCGACCAATACCCGGGTCGGCCGGCTTATACCTCTTACATTCAACTCGGCCATGATCTTCGCACTTTTCGCTACCCTATCGATCCTTTGCCGCTCCTCAAGGTCATATCGGCGCACGAGTTATTTCATGCCATAGAATTTACATACCGGGCGTTCTCCTCGGATCAAACCGCCTGGTGGTTCGAATCGTGCGCCAGGTGGGCCGAGGAGAAGGTATTTGACGATGTCAACGACGTTTATTATGACATTCGGTTTTACCTGGCCAATTCCAATCGCTCCCTTTACAGGACAGCCGGCCATTTCATTTACGGCGCCTGGCTCGTGCCCCAGTATTTCGACCAGAATTACGGGTCCTCTTTCATTAAGGAATGCTGGGAGCATTTCGCCGATTTCGATTTCTCGATGGATGCTCTTCGCTATGCTTTCTTCGACCGCCAGATCGATCCCGATTTGGCATACTGCCGGCATGTTGTCTGGAATTATTTCACCGGAGTCAATTACCGTTTCGGTTTCTATAACGAGGGGCAGGATTTCCCCGCGACTGTCACCGAGGCTCGGACCCATTCCACATATCCGGTCGATTGGATAAGCGAGCCGTTACCTTTGGAGAATGTGGCCGAGTCATATATCGCGTTTCGCCGAACCGGCACGGCTAAGGGAACCCTGGTGATCGAATATCTGAATATGACCGAGGACCGTCACAAGGTCTGTATCGCTATCGAAAATCCGCAGAATGAAGTGGCATTCAGCATCTACGAGGTCGATACCGGGGTGCCGTCAAGATTCGTAATTAGTGACTTTACCGCCTCCGATAAGGTCATTATGATGCCGGTCTGGATTTATGAAGGAACCCCTCGCGCCCATCAGACCTCGTATTCGTATCAGGCCCAGCTCGACACGGCCGTCACGCCTGTTTACGTCGAAGATAGGCCCGGCGATTTTGCGTTGCGGGCCGTATATCCCAATCCGTTCAATAATGCCGTTTCGATTTCGTATCAGGCTCCTTATGACGGGAAATGCCTCCTCAACATATTCGATGTTGGCGGCAGGCATCTTTTCGGCGAGGAGATTTCCGCCAGGGCGGGGTTGAACAATATCGCCTGGAACGCGCCTGATGGATTGGCCAGCGGAATATTATTTTACACCATCGATTTCGGAGCCGGAAGAATCAGCGGAAAAATGTCATTGTTGAAATAGAGGCTGTAATTGGATCACCGAGAAATTATCAACGAGCACTTTCAGGCGGAATCAACCCAGGAACGAATAAAAGATTATATCCGCGATGATATATCGGCGGCGGTCGAGGCTTTGCTGTTCGCCTCGCCGATGCCGCTTGGCGTCTCTCAACTGGCCAGGCTGGTGGGACGAGACAGGCTCCTCATTCCCGCCATCATCGATAGACTCAATCTCCATTATGCCGAGACGGGCAGGTCGTTCCGCATTGAGCGGTTCAATGATTCCTATCGTTTCTATACCATCCCTGAATTCGACAAGTTTATTAGTCGATTGGCCGAAATTCCTCGGCCGTCCAGGCTCTCGAGGGCCGCGCTCGAGGTCCTGTCGATAATCGCCTACAGGCAGCCGGTGGTAAAATCCGAAATCGAACGCATCAGGGGAATAGATTCCGACGGCGTAATCAGAACCCTGCTCGAAAGGGGCCTCATCGCCGTTTCGGGCAAATCCGATTCTCCAGGAAGGCCATTGCTCTACAAGACCACGGAGGAATTCCTGGAGTTCTTCGGCATCTCCGATATATCGCTTCTTCCCAGGCCTGATAACGATATCGGCGCCGGCGAACAACCCAGAACCATTTCCCTTGTCCGTCCCCCGGAGAATCTGCCCCCCGAAGATTCAGATGAGGCTGAATAAATTTCTCGCCAAGGCCGGAGTCGCCTCCCGTCGAAACGCAGATATAATGATCGAAGCGCGGCGCGTCTCTATTAATGGCAAAACGGTTACCGAGCTTGGTACGCAGGTCGATGAGGCCAGAGATCGGGTGGCAGTGGACGGCAAACCCGTCAAGATTGTCAAAGAGTCTATTTACATACTTCTTCATAAGCCGGTCTCGTACCTTGTAACCTGCGTCGATAATTTCGGTCGACCTACGGTGCTCGATCTTGTTGGAGAGCATCGCCATGTCGTGCGGCCGGTCGGGCGGCTCGATTATAATTCATCGGGGCTCCTTCTTCTGACCAATGACGGTGAGCTGGCTTTCCGGCTGACTCATCCGAGATATGAAATTGAAAAGACATATCAGGTAAAGTGCCAGGGGGCGATAAGCGACGAGACGATCACCAGGTTGGAAAACGGTATTGACCTCGATATTGGCAGGACTGCTCCTGCTAAGATAGAGATTCTAAACCGCGCCGGAAATTTCACCCGCCTGAATATTACCATTCATGAGGGGCGTAAACGTCAGGTGCGGCTGATGCTGCAGGCGGTAGGGCATAAAGTCATAACGCTCAAGCGAACCAGACTCGGGAATCTTGAACTGGGGGACTTGCGCGAGGGCAGATATCGTCATCTCACCGCAGTGGAGGCCAGGGGCCTGAAAAGGTCCGTCGGATTATGAAGAAGCACAGGGTAATTGCTATCGACGGGCCGGCCGCGTCGGGCAAAAGCACGACCGCCAAACTGCTGGCCACGCGACTGGGATTCATCTATTTGGACACCGGGGCGATGTACAGGACCGTGACACTGGCCGCGCTGGAACGAGGGATCGATATCCGGAATGAAATTGCCGTCGGTCGTCTGGCCGGTGAAATCAAGATAGACTTCATCCCGACCGAAGACGGCAACAGGGTGATCCTCGATGGCCGCGATATCACCAACGAAATTCGCACTCCGGCCGTTGACGCCGCCGTATCGCCGGTATCATCGTATAAAATTGTCAGGGAAAAAATGGTCGCTCTCCAGAAGGAGTTTGCGCGCAGGGGGGATGTCGTGGCCGAAGGGCGCGATATGGCCACCGTCGTTTTTCCTGACGCCGATCTCAAGATTTTCCTGGTTGCCGACCTGGAGACGCGGGCTATCAGGAGGTGTCGCCAGCTCGACAGCCCGGGCCTCAAGACCACGATCGAAGATCAGATGGCGTCGTTGTCGTCGAGAGATCTTTTCGACAGCGAAAGGGAGAACTCACCCCTGAAAAAAGATCCTGAGGCTGTCGTCCTCGACACGTCGGGCATGTCCATTAACGAACAGGTCGAGAGGGCTCTGGAACTTGTATCCGAGAGGCTTGGGATAGAGTGAGGATATATTATCGAATTTGCCATACCGCTCTGTTCATTTTTCTTAAAGTCTACTGCAAGATGAAAACATACGGGGTGGAAAATGTCCCCGCAAAGGGCGGTGTCATAATCGCCTCGAACCATGTCGCAGGTGGTGATCCGCCTTTTATCGGGGGTGGCATAAAGAGAGAATCGTATTTCCTGGCGAAGAAGGAGCTTTTCAGGAATTTCTTCTTGCGCACCCTGATAGAAAGCCTCAATGCCATTCCGGTCGACAGGAGCGTGCTCGATCAGCGAGCCATCGAGGCGGCCGAGAGAGCCCTCCGAAACGGCAAAGCCCTCATCTTATTCCCGGAGGGCACGCGGAGCAAGACGGGCGAGATTGGCAAGGGCAAGCCCGGCATAGGATTATTGGCAAGAAGGGCGGTCGTTCCGATTGTGCCCGCTTATATACAGAATTCCGGAGCTTTCTTGAAGCTGCCGTTCACGGGCCGCAGGTTAATAATCAGTTATGGCTGTCCCATTGATTCGGCCTGGATAGCCTCTGTTCCCGACAGCAAGGAGGGGTATCGTCAGATCGCGGAGGAGGTCATGACGCACATCAGAGCCCTCGGGCAGGCCCGGGGTCAGGCCGCGGAGCCCGGGCCTTAAACGACTTCAAGCCCCACGAAAAACCATTTGCGTAAGGAAAAGAATTATTTATATTTATAAGAATCCTCCCGATGCATTTCATGCGGGGGGCCCCTTAGGGGGATTATCAATCTTAAGGAGGACATAAAGGAATGTCAGTAAGGAAATCCGAGGGAAAGAAAGAATCAACCAAAAAACCAAACGTGGGAGGTGGTTCCAAGAGCAAGGCCGCTAAGGCCAAGACCGAATCGCGTAAAACGGGCGGCAAAGGCGGACACAGTGGAGTCGGCGCCGCTGAAATCGAAATGAAGAAAACCCGCACTCGGGCGGCGCGGCAGAAAACGCGCCGGCTGGATATCGAACCCCTCATAACATCGGAGGAGATCGAGGACCAGGAATATTCGCCGGACGAAATGCAGAGAATGATGTCGATGTACGAAGGCACATTGCAGGATATTAAGGAAGGCGAGGTCATAAACGGGACCGTCCTTGGCGTCACGCGCGATGATGTGATAGTCGACGTTGGATTCAAGTCAGAGGGAATAATCCCGATAGCGGAGTTTCCCGAGCCGATCAATATCAAGGTCGGCGAGAAAATTCAGGTCTATCTCGATGCTATCGAGGATAGCGACGGCCAGCTCGTTTTATCGAAAATGAAAGCCGATTTCATGAGGGTCTGGGACAGGATCAAGGAATGTCATGATTCCGGCCAGACAGTCCAAGGCCGCATCGTCCGCCGCATCAAGGGCGGCATGGTGGTCGACCTGTTCAGTGTCGAGGCCTTTTTGCCCGGTTCGCAGATCGCCCTGCGCCAGGTGCCCGATTTCGACGCGCTCGTCAATCAGATGATGGATCTCAAGATAATCAAGTTGAACAAGAGCCGTCGCAATATTGTCGTCTCCAGGCGCGTAGTTCTCGAGGAGGAGCGCGAGAAGATGCGCGATACTCTTCTCAAGGAAATCCAGCCCGGCCAGGTAAAGGCTGGAATTGTCAAGAACATCACGGATTTCGGCGTATTCATCGATCTCGGCGGAGTCGACGGTTTGCTTCATATCACCGACATGTCATGGGGTCGCGTCAATCATCCCTCGGAGTTGGTGCACCTCGGGCAGGAGATCAAAGTAAAGATTTTGGATTTCGACAAGAACAATAATCGTATCTCCCTCGGTTTGAAACAGCTGACACCTTATCCCTGGGAAAATGTCGAGGAGCGCTACCCGATCGGCACCAGGATGAAAGGCAGAGTCGTTTCGATTACGGATTATGGCGCTTTCGTGGAGCTTGAGAAAGGGATCGAGGGTTTGATTCACATCTCCGAGATGTCATGGACCCAGCATATAAAACACCCTTCCAAGATCCTAAGTCCCAATATGGAAATCGAGGCCATCGTCCTCTCGGTCGATAAGGAAAACGAAAAGATCTCGCTCGGCCTGAAGCAATTGGAGCCGGATCCGTGGTTGACTCTCGATCTGAAGTACCCGATCAGCACCAGGGTTAAGGGGAAGGTGAGGAACCTCACCACTTTCGGCGCTTTCGTCGAAATCGAGGATGGCATCGACGGCCTGGTGCACATATCCGATATGTCCTGGACCAGGCGCATCCAACACCCGTCCGAGGTCATGAAGCGCGGCGACCTGGTCGACGTGGTGATACTCGGAATCGACAAAGAAAATCGCCGCATCTCGCTTGGCCATAAGCAGGTGAAAAACGACCCCTGGCCGGATCTTCTTATGCAGTATGCGGTCAACACCGAGACCATGGGCACAATCGCTCGTCTCCTTGACCGCGGCGTGATCGTGAATCTTCCCGGTGATGTCGAGGGATTTGTGCCGACCTATCACCTCAACAAGTCCGATATTACCAAGCCGGCCGATGCCTTTTCCGAAGGCGACGAATTGCCGCTCAGGGTAATTGAGTTCGATTCGCACAATCGGCGGATAGTCTTGTCGGTCAATGCCTATTTCTCCGGCAAGGAGCAGAAAGAGATCGAGGAATATCTTGCCAAGCATCCGACCCGCGCCGTCTCGGTGGCCGATATGGTCGGGGCCGTCCCGGAGGAGGTCAGCGTGGCGGTGCCGGACAAGGGCGAGGAGACCCCCGGCCTCCAAGAGAGCGGGGAACTGCCAGGCGGTGACTGATACGCAGGTGGATATATGAATCAGCCCCCTGACAAAGGGGGCTTTTTTATTGACATCAACAATCTTATATAAATAAATTTAATTATGCCTTATAGAGGCAAGAAAATGCTCCTTCCCTCGATTCTAAAAGCCCTTGAAGGCGGCTCATCCGGCGCTCGTTCTCTTGATTCGCCAAGCAGAATACTACTGGTCAAGCAGTCCGAACGCATGGGGAATATTATTCTCATGAATGCCGGCATAGCCGGATTGCGCCAGGCCTTTCCCGAGGCTCGAATTGACCTCCTATTGCCGGCCGCGTACGCCGACCTAATGCTGGCGAACAGGCATCTCGATTATGTCATACCGGCCGAGAAAAGAAAATATATAATAAGGCCATGGGCTCTGATAAATTTATTGTCTGAAATTAGAAAGAATGCCTACGATCTGGCGATCAACTGTTCCGACATCAACTCGCATTCGTCAACCGAGGCCTCATACACTATTCTGGCCGGGGCGAGAATGACCGCCGGCTGGAAAGTCGGGAATGGCGGGCTTTTCGATATCGAAGTCGATCGGTACGCTGAAGTAATCCATGCAACGCAAATGTATGTGAGGCTGTTTTCAGGCATATTCGGACGACATATCGAGGGCGATCCCTATTTCGGGCAGCTCGATAGCCGATTGGCGGATGATCATCCAATAATTGGTGTCAACTGCGGCGGGCGCGGCTCGAAGAGAGTTCCGCTTGAGCATTTTCTGGCGATCGGGAATCGGCTTGCCCGGGAGGGTGTGCAAGTCGAATTCATTCTGGGGCCGGATGAAGCGGGCTTGCGCGCAAAACTCGCGCCTCGACTCGGGGAAGGATGCGCTCTATTGGCGCCGATGAGCCTTAAGGACCTAAAAGCCGTCTTCATGCGCTACCGCGCCTTTGTTTCCTCGGATACCGGCCCGATGCATCTGGCCTGGATAATGGGTATCCCGACCGTGGCCATCTTCATCGATTCGGAACTGGAGAAGTTTCGGCCTCTTTCGCCGGGCTCGCTGGCTTTAGACGGGAGAAATGGAATCGATCTCGATCGCACTTGCCATCACCTGCTCGAGATCTTGAAAACGGCGGGGATTTCACAATGAAATTATATTGGCGTCTGCTTGGCTATCTGAGACCGCATTTTAGGCACTACCTCGCGGCCATCGTTTTCGGGACTCTTTTTGCGGCCATGAGCGGCGTGTCGCTGACCATGATCGTCCCGTTCACGAAAATCATATTCGAGCAGGATGTCACGGTTGGCGCGGATCAAACCGGCCCAATCGATTATTCGAAGCTGCTCAAGCTCGACAAAGAAACATTCGCCAAGCTTATCGGCGGCGATGATAAGGTCGAGCGCCTCGGAAGATTTTGTATCATTCTCCTCATTGTTTTCCTGATCAAGAACATATTCTTATATTGCTGGAGCTATCTCATAATCAAAGTCGAGCAGGGTGTGGTGCGGGATCTTCGAAATGAGCTGTTCGAACATTACCAGCGGCTTCCGCTGGAGTTTTTCCACGGCCAGAAAGCCGGGGAATTAATATCGCGCATCACCAATGATATTACGCTCGTTCGTGGGGCGGTTGCCAATGGGCTCTCGGATCTGTTGAAAAACCTGCTTCTGGCTATCGTATTTCTCGCCCTTGTTTTTGCGGCCTCATGGAAAATGGCCCTGGCTACAATCATAATCATGCCCCCATCGATTTTACTTATTGGCATTTTCGGCAAGGCCCTTAAGGCCAATTCGCTTATCACCCAGCAGAGGATGGCCTCCATAACGACCGTGCTGCAGGAGACGGTTTCGGGTATCAGAGTAGTCAAGGCCTTTGCCATGGAGAAGTTCGAGCAAGGCCGATTCAAGAAGTTTACCAACGATTTCTACAAGACCATGATCCGCTTGACCCGGATCGGCTCGATTGCCATACCCATGACCGAGATGCTGGGCGTTGCCGCCGGCACAGTCATTCTCTGGTACGGTGGTAAGCAAATACTCCAGGGTTCGGGCCTGACCGCCGATAGATTCTTCCTGTTTCTGGTCGCCATGTTCTCATTGATGCAGCCAATCAAGGTATTGAGCCGAGTCAATATCGATATCCAGCAGGGGCTGGCCGCCGGTGAGAGGATTTTCCAGATTCTCGACACCAGGCCCAAAATCACCGAGGTCACTAATCCGGTCGCACTCAAACGCTTTGATGACGCCGTACGTTTTGAGCAGGTGCATTTCCATTATGTCGAGGGCGCTTTTGAATTGGAGGATATTGATTTCGAGATCAAGAAGGGGCAGGTGGTCGCCCTGGCAGGACCATCGGGCGGAGGAAAATCAACCATCGTCGACCTCATTCCGAGATTTTATGATCCAACATCTGGCAGGGTTACCATCGATGGCAGCGACTTGAGACAGGTGGAAATCGGCTCGCTCAGAAACCTATTGGGGATTGTGACCCAGGAGACGATTTTATTCAACGATACCGTCTATAACAACGTGGCCTACGGGCGCACTGATATCGGCCGCGATGCCGTGGAGCGTGCGCTCGAGGCCGCCTGCGCGCTCGATTTCGTGCGGGAAATGCCGCAGGGTCTCGATACCGTTATCGGCGATAGGGGAGTGAAGCTCTCCGGCGGCCAACGTCAAAGGCTGGCTATTGCGCGCGCCCTCCTGAAAGACCCGCCGATCCTGATTTTCGATGAAGCCACCTCCTCTCTCGATTCGGAGTCGGAGCAGTTAATCACCCAGGCGATATCGAATCTCCTGACAGGCCGGACCGTAATTATAATCGCCCATCGGCTTTCGACAATAAGGCGGGCCGATCTGATTTTGGTGGTGGAGAACGGCCGCATTGTCGAAACCGGCGATCACAACGATCTTATTATCGAAGGCGGCCTATACAAGCGTCTCTACGACCTGCAATTCCAGGATATGGCAATATGACGGAATACCGGCGCCCCCTCTTTATCCAGCTTCGAAGAATCGGCGATGTCCTTATGTGCACGCCGGCGGTCAGGGCATTCAAGAGCGCGCACCCGGACTGCAGTCTCGATTTTCTGACCGAGCTCCCGGATGTCTTGGATGGTAATCCCCACGTCGACCACGTCATCAAAGTCGATCAGAAGGCTCAATATCACCCCATATACCAATTCGATTTAATAAGGCGAATCCGGGCCGCACGATATGATCTGATTGTTGATTTCCTTGCTAATCCTCGAAGCGCCTGGTACTCTTATCTCAGTGGCGCTCCAATCCGCTTAAGCTATGGATTTGGCCATAGGCGATGGGCATACAACCTGGTTCCCACCAAGCCGGACGAGGCCTCCTATGCCGCGATCGACAGGTTGAATTTGCTCAAAGCCATAGGAATCACCGGCGCGGATCCGCGTCTCGAATTCTATTTTTCGAACGAGGACAAAGATTTCGCCGACCAACTCCGTCATATGGCCGGCGGCAGGGAGATAATTACTATCTCGCCAGTTTCACGTCGACAGTTCAATCGGTGGCCGATTGAGAATTATGCGAAAATAGCAGATTCCCTGGCCCATGAATTTGATGCTATTGTTCTCCTCCTGGCAGGGCCGGGCGAGGAGAAAATCGCCGAGCGAGTCGCGGAGTTGATGCAGACCGGATCAATCGTCCCCCGCGTAACCCGGCTGGGGCAGCTTGGGGCGATATTCGCCATGGCCTCGCTTCACATCGGCAACGATAATGGCCCGAAACACATCGCCGTGGCCTGTGGCGCGCCAACTCTGACGATTTACGGCCCGCATAACCCTGTCAGTTGGACCTACCCCGATCCGAGCCGCCACGGCCAAATCTCGCCATCGGAATTTTGCCCCGACTGCGCCTCGGGCGGGCACCGCGATAAAACAAACTGTATCGAGCTGATTCCCGTGGAGTCCGTTCTGGCCAGGGCGCGGACTATGATCGAGGCTCTCAACAACGCCGCGTTGAAGCGATGAGGATAATTCAGATAATCGATGTTCGATGGTATAACGCCTGCGCCGATTTCGCAATCAAGCAGGCCCAAGGGCTGATCCTGGCGGGACACGATGTCCTCTTCATGGCCAACCCGGGCTCCCCCCCCGCGAAAAAGGCGAGGGAGATAGGGCTGGAGGTCGACGAGCGAATAAGTTTCGCCGGCGCCGATAAGGTATTTGGTGCCCCATCGAGATTAAGATCGACGGCCGAAAGATTTGGCGCCGATGTCATTTTTGCCCACCGCGGCGAGTCGCATCTCATAGCGGGGCTTGCGGCCAGGGGAATGAAATTCAAAGTTGCGCGATTTCGGGGGGACGTTCGACCGCCGCGCGGCAATCTCCTCAGTCGCTGGCTGAACTTGAAGCTGACCGACGGCATTGCGGTCTCCACCGAACGCCTTAGGATCGACTATGAGAAGACATTTCGTTCAAATGGAATCCCATGCCGAGTCATCTACCCCGGGATCGACCGGGAATCGATCAAGGCTTTTGCGCCAAAGGCAGACCTCAAGCGCAGATTTGGGCTGAAACCCGATAAGCCGGTGGTGGGAATTGTGGGACGGTTTTCGCCGGTCAAGGGACATCGCTATTTTATCGAGGCCGCAAAGATGGTATCGCTGAAATATCCGGAAACCCAGTTTGTCATAGCCGGAGAGGATGCGCAGGTTTCAGCCGCCGAGCTTCAATTGACTGCGGCCACATTAAAGGTACCCAATGTGAGATTCTTCGGCGTTATTGAAAATATCGCCGAGTTGATGGCGGCATTCGATATCGGCGTGGTTGCCTCGATCGGTTCCGAGATGATATGCCGGGTCCTGCTCGAGTATTTCGCGGCCGGGCTGCCGGTGGTGGCGACATCCGTAAACCAGGTGGCGGAGCTGATGCTTCTTTCCGACGGCGGCGTGCTGGTCCCTACGGCCGATTCGCCGGCCATGGCCAATGCCATCAACGATCTGATCGCCGACACGCCTCTTAGAAATAAGCTGTCGGCCAGCGGCATGAGATGGATCGAGGGGAGGTCTTTGAAAACGCTCGGCGACGAAACGGCCAAATTTCTATCCGAGGTTATTGATGCATAACAAGCATTTAATTAATTTCGGATTTTATCTTTTGCTCGTCTTCGCCTTTACGGCGGCGATCTATCCGCCTCTGGCATATTTCGCCGCAGCCGGCTTGCTGCTATTATGGCTTCTGGATTTGCTGATATTCAGGGAGCCTGAATTCGTGAACATGCCCCTGTTTTATCCCATGATGGCTCTGGTTGCGATCCTGGTTGTGGCCTGGATGGTGGCAAGGATTTACGGGGCCGGTAATAATTTTGTATATATCGCCTTCTTGTCGCTTTTCTACTTCATTGTTGGGGGATTCGTTGTCACTAACGAGCAGCGCCGCATGATCATGTGGACATTCGCCAGCGGTGTATTGCTGTACTCGGGAATCAGGCTCGCGGTCTGGTGGGGCGCCCTGTCCCAACCCGGCCACGAAATGATTCACGTCGATCAATCCCGGATTTTATTCATTTCAATGGCTATTTGTATCCTGATCGCCTTTCTGGCCGAGGCCAAGGGCAAATACGAGCGGATTTTCTACTCCCTCGTTTGCCTGCCGCTGACTATCCTGGCGCTGATGATATCGGACAGGAGTGTCATTCTGGCGATCCTGGTTATAGTGGTGTTCGTTGCGATATTTCGCGATAAGAGGCTGATGATACCCGTGGCCGCGATAATTCTTCTTGCAGCCCTGGGATTGGGCGGCATTCATTTTTATCTGGAAAGAAATCTCAACATAGCCGGTTGCGGTAAATTCATCATGGCGCCTCTGAACTCCGCATTTTACGATCCTGATATCATTTCCGAGGCCTCATTCTTCGGCGCCAATATTACCGCGCCGGACTATAATATGAATCCGGGGTATATGTACTCCTTTTTTCTGGAGTTGATTCGAGGCGCGGGTCCGCCGGCTGTCCTGATTATGACATATATTTTCTTTGAACGGGCCCGGGAATCGTATTCCAAGAGGAAAAAGGTCGCTCTGTCAGAGGAAAAATCGTATCACCTCACTGTGCTTCTGGTGGTCGGAGTCTTAATTGTCCTTAATATTTATGGCACGGCATTTTTCTTCCCCAACGCCGTCCTGGCCGCCTGGATGATACTGGGAATCGGCGAGGTATGAAAACGCCAGCCATTTCCGTTGTCATAATGGCCCGCAACGAGGAGGCCAATATTGTCGATGCCATATCCTCGGTGCCGTTTGCCTCGCAGGTAGTGGTCGCCGATACCGGCAGCAGCGACCGGACAATGGAGCTCGCCCGTGTTGCCGGCGCCGAAGTGCATAGTATTGAATTCGATGGCTACGGTACAAGCAAGAACCGGGCATTGCAGTTTTGCCGGGGCCAATGGATTCTTTCAATCGATGCCGATGAACGGGTTTCGCCGGATCTGGCCGACGCCATTACGACAGCGATATCCGACGATTCTACGTATGACGGCTTCCTGATTAATCGGCTGACCTATTTTCTGGGGAAACCAGTCAGGCATTCGGGATGGTATCCCGATTACTTGCCTCGAATATTCAGGAATGGGAAGGGGAAGTTCTCCGAGCGCCTGGTTCACGAGAGTATCGAAATTGACGGCAGAACCTCACGCCTCGATGGCTTGCTATACCACTACAGCTACGAAACGCTGGAAGACTATCTCGAAAAAATGAACGTCTATTCAGAATTAAATGCCCGAGAAGCATTCGATTCGGGCAGAAAATATCATTCCCTGGACCTCATCGCCCGCCCAATTGCCACATTTGTAAAAATGTATTTTCTTAGGCTCGGGTTTCTTGACGGTTTCAACGGATTTCTCCTGGCGAGATTATCGTCATTTCACGTTTATGTAAAATATATCAAGCTGCGCGAGCTCTGTAAATCCGAGGGCAAATGAAAAAGCCCCGGCGAATCCTCATAGTGCGGCCCGACAGGCTCGGTGACCTGATTCTATCGCTTCCGGTGGCCGAGACGCTTAGGCAGCATTATCCGGAGTCGAGCGTCAGCTATCTCGCGGCCCCCGGTCCCGCCCAAATCAAACCGCTGGTGCCATATGTCGACCAGTGGTATCTCGACGGCGACGGGCGAAACAGGCTTGGCCTTTCACAATTGATTCAAGCCATGAAATCGGCAAAGTTTGACTGTGTCATAGAGCTTAAGCCATCTCTGAGGACCGCCGCGGCCGCGCTCTTGGCGCGAATCGATGCTCGTATCGGTACGGCCAGGCGAGGATTCTCGCTTTTCTACAACGAGCGTGTCGACATCCATCGAAAAGGCTCGGGCAAACATCAAACAGACCTCGATTTGGAGCTTTTGGTCAGCCTCGGAATAGAGGTCAACGGTCTTCTTCCGAGATTGGAATTGACCGCGACTGCGATAGCCGGGGCAAAGATGCTTGTCGGCGGCGATCCAAAACCTTATATTGTCATGCATCCGGGTTCAGGAGGTTCGGCGCCGAACTGGCCCATTGAATATTATCGAGAATTGGCAGTTATGGTTATGGAATCGGCCGGGTATGGAGTTGTAATAACCGGCAATAATGATCGCATCGGAGATTTCGACGAACGATGTGTCGACTTGAATGGTAAGACCGACATGGAAGAACTGGCCGGGGTTATCGCCGGCGCCGCGCTATTCATATCCGGAAGCACCGGGCCGCTGCACCTGGCTGATTCATTAGGGGTCGGCTGCATGGGATTCTTCATACGCCATCAGGTCGTCGGGCCGGAAAGATGGGGCCCGCGTCGAAATATGGCCGGTGTGATGGTGCCCGATAGGCGATGTCAGTGCCGTGACCTGTCACGATGCGATTGCCTCAGGCAGGTTACGCCGGAAAAGGCCTTGAATATGATTGAATCAATCCTGGGCTCATAAGGCGAAGATATGGCAAAGAAAATAATGAATCTCGCGGAATTTATAATCGCCGTCGAGTCGCATAACGCCAATATAGATATACCATTGATCAAGAAGGCCTACGAGTTTTCAAATCGCGTGCACCGGGGTCAATTCCGTGAATCGGGCGATCCCTTCGTCGAGCATTGCCTCAATGTCGGTTTTATCCTCGCTGAGCAACACATGGATTCGGCCACGATCGCGGCCGGACTGCTGCATGATGCTATCGAGGATGCCGGCGCCACCGCCGAGCAAATCAAGGCCGAGTTTGGCGACGAGATCGCGGCGCTGGTCGACGGGCTTAGCAAGATGTCGGAGTTGAAATTCAAGAGTCTCGCCGAGCAACAGGTGGAGTATTTTAGAAAGATGCTCCTTTCCATGGCGAAAGACATCAGGATAATCGTCATCAAGCTGGCCGACCGGTTGCATAATATGCGCACCCTGGCCCACCTGCCCGAGGACAAGAGAAAGCGGATAGCGCTCGAGACACGCGAGATTTACGCGCCCCTGGCCCACAGGTTTGGCATGGCGCGAATCAAGTTCGAGCTTGAAGACCTGGCTTTCAAATACCTTAATCCGAAGGAATTCGCCGAAATCGAAAAAAAGATCGCTGAAAGCAGCGACGAACGCGAAGCTTACATAAAGGACCTGACCGGCCCCCTGCGCGAGGCTCTGGAGAAGGCCAGTATCAAGGCCGAAATCACAGGCCGGGCCAAACACTTCTTCTCGGTATACAGGAAGACCATGACCCGGGGAGTGCCTTTCGAGCAGATTTTCGACCTCCTCGCCGTGCGCATCGTGGTCGACACCGTCACGGACTGCTATCACGCGCTTGGCATTATCCACACCATGTGGGCGCCCGTGCCTGACAGATTTCACGACTACATAGCGAATCCTAAATCAAACATGTACCGCTCGCTCCACACAACCGTGGTCGGGCCGCGCGGCAAGATGGTCGAAATCCAGATCCGCACTCATGCCATGCACTACACCGCCGAATACGGCATTGCGGCCCACTGGCTCTACAAGGAGGGTAAGAAAATCCATGGAGAGCTCGACCGTCAGATGACGTGGCTTCGCGAAATTCTCGAATGGCAGAGGGAAATGACCAATCCCGAGGAGTTCATGGAATACCTCAAGGTGGATCTTTTCCAGGAGGATATTTTCGTTTATACTCCCGCCGGAGAACTCAAGCAGCTGCCCCGGGATTCGACCGCGCTGGATTTCGCATTTGCCGTCCACTCCGACGTTGGTTTCCATTGTGTGGGCGCCAAGGTTAACGGTAAATTCGTGCCTCTTTCCACCAAAATAGAAAGCGGCGACGAAATCGAGATCAAGACATCGCCCCACCAGACTCCGAGCCAGGATTGGCTGAAAGTCGTCAAGACCACGCGGGCCAAAACCAAAATCAAGCACTGGTTGAAACAAAAAGGATTCGAACAATCGGTTACGCTTGGCAAGGAGATGGTCGAGCGCGAAATTAAGAAAAGGCGATTGACCCACCCCACCGATAATGAGATGCTCGACCTGGCCTCGATGAACGGATTTACGAACCTGGAGCAGATGTACTCCGCGATCGGGTCGGGCAGCGCCTCGCTGCAAACGATTCTCAACAAAATCATGCCGCAACAGGAGAAAGGCGAGCCTTCGATCGTCAAGCGCTTTATCGATCAGGCCCGGGGAGCCTCGAAGGGTATCCGCGTTGCGGGAATGGGAAACCTCATGTATCGATTTGCCTCGTGTTGCCAGCCGGTTCCGGGGGAGAAAATCGTGGGATTCGTGACCCGCGGCCGGGGGCTGTCGATTCATCGCGCCGATTGCCAAAACGCCTCCGCCGTATATGAGGAACCGGAGCGGCGAGTCGATGTTGAATGGGACGTCGAAAAAGGGCAATCATTTCTGGTCAGGCTGTATGCTCTCGTCGAGGATAGAAAAAATCTGTTGAAAGATATTACGGAGGCCATCGCCGAGGTCGATGTTAATGTCAGAGGAGGTGAAATTGCCGCAGGCCAGTCGCCGGCGGTCGGGCATTTCGTGATCGAGATACAAAATTACGGCCAGCTTACTCGCGCCGTATCGAGGATGAGGAAGGTGTCCGGTGTATTGTCTGTCGACCGTGAGGGAATAGGTGACCACAAGGCATGATGATGAATATCGCTAATCACCAAACGCACATGATGTTCGATAAGCTGGGCCGGTTTCGGTTCATGGCAGGAATGACGCTCAGAGGCCCGTGGAGGGATGAGGTTGACGTTTATAAATTTGTCGAGCATGATGTCGCGCCTCCGAATACAAGAGTCATAATCCCCATCCAGGTGCACGGCTCGGTAATTTCACACTTGGGAGACGCTGGACTCCTTTCCAATTTCGATGCCGATGGCGTCATTACGCGGCGCGAAAATGTATGCCTGACTGTTACCACTGCCGATTGCATGCCAATCCTGGCCGCCGATCCGATTTCCGGATATTTCGCCGCGATTCATGTCGGCTGGCGAAGCTTCGTGGCGGGGATTATAGATAACTTCTTTCAGATCGGACGGGGGCTGGGAATGAGTTTCAGCCGGACCCGGGTCTTCTGGGGACCATCGATCGGTTCATGTTGTTTTGCGGTTGGCCCCGAGGTGGCCGCGCTATTCGACGAATCATGGGTTGAGAATCGCAACGGCGTCCTGTATGTCGACTTGAAGGGGGCAGTCCAAGATAGGCTGATTTCCCTTGGCTTGGTTGGGGAGAATATTGGCGGGATCTCTGACTGCACCTCGTGCAACCCCGATCGCTACTACTCTTATCGACGAGATAAGAATTCGCCGGTGCAGATGGTGACTTTTATTTACAGGACGGCCTGATTGGGAATTTCATATTTCGTCAAAATTACGCTGGAAATTGATGTATTTCCATTGCGCCCGATCGTAGAATGAAGATATACTAATGCAAAAGCGGAGACGGTCCCGCGAAAATTGGTATTTTGTTGAGAATGCACAATTTGAGGATGCATCAACGCTTACAATATTCAGGAGGAGGAGCCTTGAAACGCATAACTTATTCAATTCTGCTGAGTGTCCTTATTTGCGGCACGGCGTTTTCGCAATTCTCCGGTCAGCTATCAACTGCCAGGATAGTGGATAACGGAGCCTCGATGGCCGGTGTCTACGCCGGTGTTTATGAAGACGCAATCGGCCTTCTCGGTCAATATCGCTACGGACTCGGCGGCTATACCGACCTGGGAATAAAGCTGGGGATGCTGGATCTTGACGATTGGCGCGGTAATGACGCCGCGATGGATTTTTCATTGGACGTTAAGTATCAGGTCATGGAAGTTGGAATGCGTGACCCCTTCGACTTATCTATCGGCGGCGGCCTCGAATTCATGTTTGCCGAGGATGTCAACATTATCTCTCTTGGTCTGGCGCCCATCGGCTCCTATCCCATCCGACTCAGAAACGGCAGGACCCTGGAACCGTACGGCCGGCTTCAAATGCGGGTAGAGAGACGAGATTGGGATTATTACAACGATGAGGACGCCGAATTCGAAATCGGACTTAACATGGGGACCGCTTTCGAGTTGTCCAATTCGACCCGAGTCCTGGCGGAGTTTCAATTCGACAATCAATACGGATTCTTCCTCGGGGCGAATTTCGGACTTTAGCAATTGGGGATAATTCAGAGCCTAATCCTCGGGCTGGTTCAGGGGATAACGGAATTTCTCCCCATTTCCTCGTCGGGCCACCTTGTCTTTGCCGAGCGCCTATTGCATGTCAGGGCCGGTGATCTAGTGTTCGAGGTCATGGTCCACCTGGGGACTCTGGCGGCCGTCATAATTTATTTCAGGCGTCAACTCCTCGATATTTGCTCGGCCATGATGAGATCGCTAACAAGCGGGGAGAAGTCTGCGGCCGATAAGTCCAATCTGCAGCTGGCATGGTTTCTGGTAATTGGCACAATTCCAGCCGCCATATTCGGATATTTCATGGAGGATGTGGTCGAAGCCGCATTCGCCTCGCCGCGCTGGACCTCCGGCGAATTCATTGTCACCGGCCTGGTTTTGATATCTACCATATGGGCCCGGGATAGAGGCCGAGCTCTTGGCACCTGGAACACGATCGGTATCGGCGTGGCGCAGGCAATTTCGATCATGCCGGCCATTTCCCGCTCCGGAAGCACTATCGCGGCGGGCATGTTTTCGGGGATTAATAGGGAAAAGGCAGCGGAATTTTCATTTCTCTTATCCATACCTGCCATTGTAATCGCCACCGTATTTAAGATGCCCGAGTTCCTTAGTCTTCTGCCGGATCAGCACCTCTTTCAAATATACTTGGGCGGGTCACTGGCATCAGGGATCGTCGGGTATCTATCGGTCAAATGGTTGCTGGATATTATCAAAAAGGGAAAATTCCATTATTTCGGAATTTACTGCATATTGGTCGGCATTTTGGGATTGATCCTGTTTTGAAATCCCCGGACAAAATACTCGTTTTCAGGCAAAGCTCTCTGGGTGATGTCGTATTGACACTTCCGGTCTTGCAGAGGCTGAGGGAGGCTCTCCCCAATTGCCGCATTGATTATATCACCAAGACACAATATAGGCCCATACTTGAGCAGCACCCGGCGATCGCCAACGTCTATGCCTTTGGCACGGAAGATGAATTCAGGGTCCTTGTCCGAGAGGTTCGCAGTAATCGGTACGATCTATTCATCGACCTGCAGTCTAACTTCAGATCGCACTATATCAGGCTGAGAATTCCGCGCGCCGGAGTCATCCGGTATAAAAAGCGACGGCTTGCCCGTGAGCTGATCGTAAGGCGTCCCGGAGCGAAGCTCGCCGTGGAGCACACGATAAAGGCATATCTGGCGCCTCTCCGAAAGCTGGGTATCGAGGCCAAAGTCGATCCGCCGGTTCTTTACCTGTCATCGGAGGCTAAGGAATTCGCAGATGAATACATCAGAATAAATTCACTGAGTGATAAGACCATGATTGCGCTATGTCCGGGGGCCGGACATAAAGAGAAGATGTGGCCCCCCGAGAATTTCAGGGAGCTGGCGGACATGCTGCTTGAGAATCCGCAGATGGCAATGATAATCTTCCGCACTTCCTCGGACCAATTTCCGCGAAATCTCGGAATTGCCGATTCAAGACTTATTGAAGCGAAAGATCTCGAATTATTGCCGGCGGCCGCGATTCTCTCGAAATGCCGCCTGGCAGTGACGAACGATTCCGGTCTGATGCATCTGGCAAATTCGGTCGGGACGCCGGTCGTGGCGATTTTCGGGCCGACCAATCCGCGCCTCGGATTCGCCCCCGCGCTGCCCGGTTCCCGGGTGATATGCGATGATGTGTCATGCTCCCCCTGCAGCCTTCACGGCCAGAAAAAATGCTATCAGCCGCGCAAGTTCTGTTTTGAAAATATCACACCCAAAAGGGTGCTCGGGGAATTGGAAGGAATTCTCACTGCAAAACGAAATACATTATAACATATAAAGTTAGACAGGTTGCTTATTGTAGTGGTTTAATGTCGATGCGCCTTTTTTTCTTTGCCTTCCCAATTTGCCTTTTGGTGAAGAAACTGCTATCTTAATTCCATGCATAAAATAGAAGCCCGATATTATGAAAGAATGGAAAATGACTACGTAAAATGCCATCTTTGCCCGGCCAACTGCAGAATCGGACCGTCCCGCCAGGGAATTTGCCTGATCCGCACTAATGAGGGTGGTACCCTCATAGCATCTGAATATGGGAAGACAATCGCCGTCAATATCGATCCGATCGAAAAGAAACCGCTATATCATTATAAACCGGGTTCTCAAATCCTTTCCATCGGGCCTAACGGATGCAATTTTGCCTGCGCCTTCTGCCAGAATTGGAGCATCTCGCAAGTCAAGACCTCGACCCGCTATATCGCGCCGAAGAGCCTGGTTCAACTCGCCGGCGCCAACGGTTCGGTCGGAGTGGCATATACATACACAGAGCCCCTTATATGGTTTGAGTACCTTATGGATACCGCCCGGATATTGAAGGATTCCGGGTACGCCGTGGTCTTGGTTTCAAATGCCTATATCAATGAGGCCCCGGCAAGGGAGCTGTTCAGGCTTGTTGACGCCGCCAACTTCGATTTGAAATCGATAAGGCCCGATTTTTACAGGAAAATCTGCAAGGGGAAACTCCAGGACGTTCAACGGACCATCGGAATTGCCCTGGAATTGGGGGTTCATCTCGAGTTGACCAATCTCATAATCCCCGGGCTTAACGATACCGACGATGAAATCAAGGAGTTGGTCGATTGGGTTGCCGGGCTAAATCCCAGCATTCCGTTGCACTTTTCGCGCTATTTTCCCCACTATAAGATCGATCTTCCCCCGACCCCCGGCGAGAGGCTCCTTTTCGCATATGATACCGCCAAATTGAGGTTGAAATATGTCTATGTCGGGAATATCATAGGGCTGGGGGATACGGATACCAACTGCCAGAAATGCGGCAATGCCCTGGTGAAACGGAATGGGTACGAAACCGATATCAGCGGATTGAACGGACCCAATTGCGCAAAATGCGGAGAACTGAGTGATGTCAAGGTCTGATAAGGAAAGGGAAAGGGAAATGGGAGTTTTGCAGAATGCCCGGGTCTGGCGCCTGTCGCGACGGGCTACCGAGATTCAAGCATCGCCGATAAGAAAGCTCGTGCCATACGCGGAGGAGGCAAAAAAACGCGGCATTCATGTATATCACCTTAATATCGGGCAGCCCGATATCGAGACACCGCCGGAGTTCTGGGATGCTGTCAAGAGCTATTCCCAGAGAGTGCTCGCCTATGGCCATTCGCAGGGTCTGGCATCGTATCTCAACGCGCTTTCGGTTTACTACCACAGGTGCGGTCTAAATATCGCCCCGAATGAAATCGTGGTCACCACCGGCGGCTCCGAGGCGATCGTTTTCGCATTCTCTCTCATATGCGAACCGGGCCAGAGAATTATCGTATTCGAGCCATTCTATACCAATTATAACGGCTTTGCCTCGATGGCCTCGATAGAGCTTGTGCCGCTCGAGACGCGCGCGGAAAACGGCTTCCATCTTCCATTGCGCGAGGCGATAGAATCGGCTATCGATGATAAAGTGCGCGGTATCATAATCTGCAACCCCAACAATCCCACCGGCACCCTGTTTTCATACGATGAAATGGAGACCCTGGCCGAAATCGCCCGCGATCACGGCCTGTTTATTCTCTCCGATGAGGTTTATCGCGAATTCGTTTACGAGGGCGTTCACACCTCGATATTCGATATTCCCGGCGTCGAGGAATTCGCCATAATGCTCGATTCCATCAGCAAGCGCTATTCGGCCTGCGGGGCGCGTATCGGAAGCCTGGTCACCAAGAATAAGAAGCTTCACCAGGCCGCGGTTAAGTTCGGCCAGGCCAGGCTCTGCTCGCCAACCCTCGAGCAAGTGGGGGCAGAGGCGGCATTAAAGCTGGGGCCGGCCTATTTTGAAAAGATCATGGGCGAGTATAAGCGCCGGCGCGATATTGTCTACGAGGGTTTGATGGCGATTCCCGGGGCTGTCTGTGTAAAGCCGGCCGGTGCATTTTACGCCATGGCCAAGCTGCCGATATCCGATTCCGAGGAATTCGCGAAATTCATGTTATCGGAATTTTCGCATGATAATAAGACGGTCATGGTTGCCCCGGGGCCGGGGTTCTACGCCAGCCCGAACAGAGGCCTCGATGAATGCCGTATCGCATACGTGCTCAACACGGATGCGCTTAAAGATGCCATGGCAATCCTGAAACTTGGGGTGGAGGCTTTCCGCAAGAGATGACAATCTGCTATGGAGGTATCGACCTCGGCGGGAGCTTCATCAAGGCCGGCCTCTTAACTGGAAGCGGCAAGGTCCTTCATCGCCTGATTGTACCGGCCGAGGTTGAAAGGGGGATCGCAGCCCTCAAAGATAATTTGAGAAGCGTTGCCCGAGGCCTGATCGAAGCCGCCCCGACGTACGATGCCAAAGTGGCCGGCATAGGAGTCGGGAGTCCGGGTACCATTAGATTCCCCGAGGGATTGGTGACCGGCGCTACGCCGAATATCCCCGGCTGGATAGGCACAAATATAAGCCGGATATTCTCCGATTTCGATTTACCTGTGGTAGGTGATAACGATGCCAACTGCATGGGCCTGGCCGAGGCCATGTTTGGCGCCGGAAAGGGCACGAAGCTTGGATTTTATCTCACGCTCGGCACCGGCATTGGCGGAGCGATCATCATAGATGGCAAACTCCTGAGGGGCGCCAGCTACTGTGCCGGCGAATTTGGCCACATGGTGCTGATCTATAACGGGCTGGAATGCCGCACGGGGCGCCGCGGATGCCTGGAGCAATATGTCAATGCCGGCGGCCTGATCAGAGAAACAAGAAAGCGTCTGGAAAAATATCCCGATTCACCTTTGAATGATGGTGATCTCGATGTCGTCGGGATTCTCGAGGCTTTCCGCACGGGCGACCCGGCCGCTGTCGAGTCGGTGGAGGAAAACGCCGATATGATCGGCACCGCCATCGGCTCGGTGGTCAATCTGCTCAATCCCGAGGTGGTCGTTATCGGCGGAGGCATGTCGCAGGGCGGAGACCGGTACATCGATTTGATTCGACAAAGCGTTTTTGGTTATGCATTCGAATCGACAACCTCGGCCTTGAAGATTAAGGTTGCCGAATTTGGAAATGAAGCCGGATGGATTGGAGCCGCCTGCCTGAATATCGGGCAAATTAATTGATGAACGAGAATAGCCGCAAATGGTGGATCCTATCCGTCGCCGCCGCCGGTGTGCTCCTCTCGACAATCGACGCCTCTATTGTTAATATCGCTCTGCCAACCATAGGAAATTATTTTAAGGCCTCGGTTCAGAGCACCGCCTGGGCCACAATCAGCTACCTGCTCGTGATTACGGCCCTCTTGCTGGTGTTTGGCAGGCTGTCCGATATCTACGGGCAGAAGTTGATTTTCACCGGCGGCCTCCTGGTATTTACCGTTGGTTCTTCTCTTTGCGCGATGTCACAGAATATTACCCAGCTTGTCATTTTCAGATCGATCCAGGGGGTCGGTGCCGCCATGATCGTCTCCAACACCTCGGCGATTGTGACCAATGCATTTCCACCCGAACAGCGCGGCCGAAGCCTGGGAATCATCGGCGCCGTCGTCTCTGTCGGCCTGATGACCGGGCCGCCGTTGGGCGGATTCATAATTCACTACCTCGGGTGGCAATATATTTTCCTGGTCAACTTGCCTATCGGCGTCGCCGCCATACTGTTCACCTTGAAAATTCTTCCGGAGCTTAAAGCCGACAGGAGCTCGGCTCTTTTTCATCCCCTCGATTCGATTCTCTGGATTGCCGGAGTGACAGTGCTGGTGCTGGCCTTCAGAATCTCCGGGCAGATAACGTCCCTGGCAGGAGATATGCTGATCAGTTTTGGTGTCTGCTTCATATTCTTGGCAACATTTTATGTCAGGCAAATCAAGTCCGAGTCCCCGCTCTTGAAGCCGTCTTTTTTCAAAAACAACATCGTCATGTTCGCCTCCGTGGCCGGCTTTTTCTCATATATGACCATGATATCTCTGACGTTCATGTTTCCATATCTTCTTCAGAATGCTTTTGGCATGACCCCCTTCCAGACAGGATTGGTCTTGGTCTGCATACCGGCCACCACCGCGTTCGCGTCTCCGATCTCCGGGTACCTGTCGGACAAATTCGGTCAGCGGCCGATTGCGACATCGGGGGCGGCACTATCTACTATTGCCATAATTTCCATGTATTTGATTACCGCAGATTCGTCGACCTGGCGTATTATACTCAACCTCGTCATTTTCGGGCTTGGTTTGGGGATGTTTGGCTCTCCCAACAATTCAGCAATCATGGGATCTGTCGATATAAGAGATAGAGGCTCGGCCGGCGGCGTTATTGCCACCGTCAGGAACCTCGGCATGGTTTCCGGGCTCGGTATCATTAGCCTGGTTTATAATGCCGGTGTCAAGAGCCGGGGAGAAAGCATGCTGGCCTATCTGGGCGCATTCAAGGCGGCGATACCGATTATCGCGGTCCTCTCTTTGATGGTTCTGGTATTTTCGGCGCTCCGAAGGTCGGTCTGACAGGTAACGAGGATCATGAAGAACAGTTGGATTTTTCAAAATTGTCGGATGTTTCAGGAAAACGCGCAAACAAGGCGAGCAATGCCCATGTTGGCCGGCTTTTGGATTTTGCGGCCGAATCGAGGTTCGCATTTCGAACGCCGGCTGGATAGAGATTTTTTCGTGACGGATAATATTATCAATTGCTTTTTACGGCTGTCCGCTTATTTTAAGGTAGCCGGGAACGATTGAAATTACGATGGCATCGAGCCGCGGTTCGAAAACCCGATTTGGAGACCCAGAGAATGTACGAGAAACTTTACGTTGTGCCCCTCGATGAAAGCTGCCGTCACTACGCCGAATGGCTGGGACAGGTCCTTTCCAAGAAAATGGGATTTCGTCTCCAGACAGGAATCGTCTCCCGTCTCCCCGATGAGGCGTACAACGCCGCCTCCAACCAGTATTATGCGGTCCCCATCCTCGCCAAGCTGGAGTTATTGAAAGGCTCCGAGGAGGAAATTATCCTCGCAATCACCGATGAGGACCTGTATATCCCAAATCAGAATTTCGTATTCAGCCAGGCCAATTCCGTCGGCCGCACAGCCATCGTATCCATGTTCCGGCTGAAACCGGAATTTTACGGTCTTCCCGAGGATGATGAATTGCATAAGGCGCGGCTGCTCGGCGCTGCTCTCCACGAACTGGGACACCTCCTCGGTCTGCGGAATTGCAGTAATGAATGCGTCATGCGATCCATCGGCAATGTCCATGAATTGGATCGCAGGGCGGAAGGGTACTGCCCGAGTTGCCTTTTGAATCTCACGCTGCCCACAAAGGTGAAAATTTAGGCATCATTATTTGCTGAACATATACGGCAATTTGTTGTAGAATAATCGCCCGGAGCGGGCGATTTTCATTTTGGGGCATCCGGCTTAAATTGAGAAATCTATGAGCGCCATCAAAATCAAAGATGAAATAATGATTGCAAAGGGCCGGGCCGCGATCTGGAAGATCCTGACCGACATCAACAGTTGGCGGCTCTGGAGCGGCGTCATCGACCGAGCCGTTATCTATGGCCAGTTAAGATCGGGAACATCGTTCAAATGCCTGGCCGATAAGTGGGATTTCGACTGTGTTATCGAAGATGTGGTTTCCGAGGATAGATTCTATTGCCGGGGAAAAACGATCGGCCTTGAAGCTGCCTTTCAATGGGAATTGTCCCCAGCCGGAGAAGGTACAAGGGTTTCATTGGTAGCCGAGATCGATGGCTGGATGGCCAGATATTTCGGAAAGAGAATAAGGGCAGGATTTGAGGGCGCCATATTCACCTGGCTCTATTCTTTGAAAAATAACGCCGAAAGACGCGCTGTCAAGGCCGAGGCGGAAAAAAGGTCCAGGATTTCCGGGCGGTATCCAAAGAGAAAAATATCGCTGCTACGGCCGTTCCGCCTGCTTCAGCCAGACAGGCGAGACCAAGAATACGAAGACTGATCCTACAAAGAATGATTTATTGAATCGACGCCCGCTTTGCCCTGCGGCCAATTGATCTTGATCGAAAATGCGCCCCTGAAATCGCCGACCTCAAATCCGGTGGCATTATCGTTGGGATATTTGGTACTCAGGACCTGCCTCAATTCCGGGCTAAATGCAGCCGCATCACCATGGCAATTGACACACAATACAGCCATCCTAATTGTCCTCAGGTAGCGGAACGCCCTTTGCCCATCTTGAATGTCCCACGTGTAATACTCATCGTCCCCCTGCGCCTTGGCTGATAGGATTTCCAGGCCCTGGCTTTCAAAGCTATCGGGCGCATTGTGAGCATTTCGAAACTTGCGGCTGACTCTTCTCACCTCCCAGCCGTCGGCGGATGAATACTTGCGCGCCACTTCGGGAGCCAACTCAGAGCAGACGTCTACCGCGCCGACCACCCCGCTCTGGCTTATTGCGGATGAAAGCGCCATCTTGAGTTCGCCCATATAACTATCGGTAACCTTGCGCGATGCCGAGATCAATTGCTCTTGATCGGGGCCTTTCTGGCAGAAGAAAATAAATGCGGCTGCCAACGCCCCGAGAATGCCGCTGATCATTCCTCTATGCATAAGTCCTCCGAATTTTAAATCCCGGTTATTATATAGAACCTCAACCCAACGTAATCAATGATATTCGAAAATCTCTCCACTTGCACAAAAGTGCATTATTTCTTATAATCGCCCAAAATCGAGAAATTCGTTCTTAGGATGACATGAATGAATCTAATGCAATTGATGGAGAGATTTAAGGCGTGGCCTGAATTCGCATCTAATATCACCCATTGGGAGGTGCTTCCCAAGAGGGAGGGTAAATACTGTGAATTCCCTGCTTACATGGATACACGCCTGGCTGATGTCCTGAAAAAAATGGGGATCTCCAGGCTTTACAGCCATCAAGCCCAGTCTTTTGAAATGGCGCGCTCCGGCAAGGATTTCGTGGTTGTCACTCCGACCGCCTCGGGTAAGTCGCTCTGCTATAACCTGCCGGTCTTGAATACTCTGATGACATCCGATCCCGGCGCCAGGGCCCTTTACCTTTTCCCGACCAAGGCCCTTTCGGCTGATCAGGTCGATGAGTTGTATTCGATGGTCGAGGTTTCCGGCGCCGATATCAAAACCTACACCTTCGATGGTGATACCCCGGTCTCCGCCAGGAACGCTATCCGCAAGGCGGGGCATATCGTTGTCACCAATCCCGACATGCTGCACTCCGGAATTCTGCCGCATCACACAATCTGGATCAAGCTCTTCGAGAATCTCAAGTATATTGTCATCGACGAGCTTCATCATTATCGGGGTGTCTTCGGTTCTCATCTGGCCAATGTCTTGAGACGTCTGAAAAGGCTATGCGATTTTTACGGCTCGAATCCGCAATACATCTTATGTTCCGCCACCATCGGTAACCCCGGCGAACTCGCCGAGAAGATAATCGGCCGCCCGGTTGAGGTTATCGATAACAACGGAGCGCCGGCGGGGGAGAAGCACTTTATATTGTATAATCCGCCGGTTATCAATCATCAGCTCGGCATCAGAAAATCATCCGTAAACGAGACTGCGCGCCTGGCCGGGACCTTCATTCGAAACGACATCCAGACTATCGCCTTCGCCCGCAGCCGCGTGCGGGTTGAAATCCTGACGACATATCTGAAGGAGCAACTTTCCGAACACAAAGTGCCGATAGAGAAGGTCCAGGGTTATCGCGGAGGATATCTTCCCAATGAACGGCGCTACATCGAGCGCGGTCTTCGCTCGGGAGAGATTCTGGGCGTCGTTTCCACCAACGCATTGGAGCTCGGCATAGACATCGGCGGCCTTGATGTGGCTATCCTCTGCGGCTACCCCGGCGGGATTGCCTCGGCCTGGCAGCAAGCCGGACGCGCCGGACGCAAGACCGACCTGTCGCTTGCCATTATGGTGGCCTCGTCCGCGCCGCTCGATCAGTTCATGGTCAACAATCCTAAGTATTTCCTGGGGCGCACGCCGGAGGCTGGCATCATCGACCCCGAGAACCTCGCTATATTGGTGAGCCATCTCAAATGCGCTCTCTTCGAATTGCCGGTGGGTGAGGGTGAGTCATTCGGCGCGGCCCCGGTTCCGCGTGTCATGGATTTCCTGGCGCAAGAGAAACTTGTCAAGAAATCGGGCGACAAGTATCATTACACATCCGATATCTACCCCGCCAGCGAGGTTTCTCTGCGGTCTGCGGCCCCGGAGAATTTCGTCATCATGGATGAGACCGACAACGGGCGCGCGATAGGCGAAATAGATCAATTTTCGGCTCCGGAGCTGGTCCATCCCGAGGCCATTTACCTTCATAGAAGCCAGCAATACCAGGTCCGCAGATTAGATTGGGATGGGAAACGGGCTTATGTCATTCCCGTGAGCGTGGAGTATTTCACCGATGCCGAATCAAAGGCGACTATCAAGGTGCTTCATGCCGATTCCGAGGAGCCGATGTCGCGAGGAATTACTAAAGGCATCGGCGATGTTTCAATCGCGCGGACCGTGGTTCGATTTAAGAAAGTGCGGTTTCATACACACGAGAACCTGGGCTGGGGCCGGGTGTCCCTTCCCGAGCAAGAGATGCACACAGCATCATTCTGGGTCACGTTTCCACAAGACTTGAATATCGTGATAGGAGTCGGTCATGAGAGACTGGCCGGGGCGCTGTATGGGGCCTCGCATATCCTTCGGGAAATTGTGCCGGTTTGGGCGCTTTCCGATCCGGCGGACATAAGAGCTTACGCGATGGTGCGCTCGCCATTTACCGACCTGCCGACGATTTATATCTACGAAACCGTACCCGGCGGCGTGGGATTTTCGCGCCGAATATTTGATATGTTCGATGACATTGTCGAGGGCGCGATTTCACTGGTCAAAAAATGCGCTTGTAAGGACGGGTGCCCGTCATGCGTTGGGCCGGCCCTGGAAATCGGCGAGGGCGGCAAATCGGCCGCCCGGCGCGTGCTTGAGGCTTTGCGCAAGTAGAAGCCGACCCGCGCGCCCGATTCGGAAGGACGCACAGCATATTGATTCGACGATAGCTCTTCAGAATTATCACACATAAGGGCGCATCATGCCGAGCTTGGCCAAATAAAGCGCCTCAGGATATCGTCTAAATGGACTTCCAACCTGAGGCATCTGGGAACTTGTCTGAAAATGAATCTCTAATCCCTTAGCAGATGCTTCGCGATAAACAGTATATTCTCTTTTCTCTCGCGCAGGCGACGGTAATAATAGGGGAACCAGTGAGTCCCGAACGGCACATAAATCAACATGCCATATCCATCTTTCACCAACTCCGTCTGACCCGATCGGTTGATTCCGTACAGCATCTGAAATTCAAAATTGCTCTTGGGAATTCCCTTGATGGTGGCGTAATCCCTGGTGGCCGATATCATGGCATCGTCATGAGTCGCTATTGAGTGGAATATGCCGCTGTCGAGCAAGATCTTCATCAATGCAATGTAGTTGGCATTGACATCGTCTTTGCGCTGGATCGCTACGGATGGCGGCTCTTTATATGCTCCCTTGCAGAGCCTGATCCTGATCCCGCGGCGGATAAGCTCCCCGATATCGGCCTCGGAGCGATGCAGCATCGCCTGAATCACGGTGCCGACATTGTCGTATTTCCCGGCCCAGCGATGGACCAGTTGAAGCGTTCTCTCGGTATAATCCGAACCCTCCATATCGATCCGTACAAACATGTTGCTGGCCCCGGCGGCCTCTATGATTCGACTGACATTCCTATAACAGAAATCGTCGGATACATCCAATCCCATCTGCGTTAATTTCACTGATACATTGGCGGTCAGCTTGTCTCTATCGATCGCCTCAACCAAATTGATATATAAATTGGCTAAATCCCGGGCCATTTTCTCGGATGTGACATTTTCACCGAGTATGTCCAGAGTCGTCCTCATGCCCATGCCATTCAGTCTCCGGACCGCTCGAAACGCCTCTTCTTTAGTCTCCCCGGCAATGAATCTCTTGGTCAAAAACGTAAATAACCCCACGGCTGTCTCCTTTCGTGGGCAGAATCTAATACTCCGGGTATGTTACTTCAAGTGAAAAAATTCCCAGGTAGTCATGTTCCTGATGAAAAAGATAAAGCGGCTATTATGGCTTTTTCTTCTTGCTCTTCTCGATATCGATCATCTCCAGGCCGGAAACATAGGGAGCCGTTACCGGCTCGATTATTGACATCAGCTTGGCGGTCGTCTCCCGAATCTTGACCGCGGAACGCTCGATTGTTTGAAGCTTGGATACTATGTCGGCCGGAAGCTTGTCTTTCGACATAAGCAGAAGCTGTGTGTTTCCCAAAATGGCAGTGAGGGGATTATTAATCTCATGATTGATCGTGACCGTGGTCTCGGTGACGGCGGCAGCGCGCTCCGATTTGACCAGCTTGTCGAATTCGATTCTGAGCTTCTCGAACGATTTGATCAGGTATTCGTAATCGTTCCTGGCCGCCGATTCAATCTGATCCCGGATCTTGCCGATAATCTGCGGGCTGGGAATCTTCTTGTCCTCGAATCCCACCGCCAGGTAATACCCCGCCTCGCTCGAGATCCATATACCCAGGGCAACCTCGAATTCTGACCAGAGATATTTCAGCGTGTTTTCGCCGATTATTTCGCCGTTATTGATGCCGGCCACCTGCTCTTGCGGAAGCCTCTCGATCTCCTTGGCAAATATTTTGCCCGACGCCCGATTGAGCGAAATCCACGGCTCACGGCCCGCCGCCGGCCCGATAGTCAGCGTCTTTATGCCGCCATCACCAAGCGCCCGAAGAATCCTCCTGCCAAGTATTTCGACTGCCATGGGGCTGTTGGGCGAAAGAAGCGTGTGGACACGCAAAGATAATTGCGACGAACAAAGCCAGACCGCCTCGGCCAGCGTGATTCCTTCGGGACCCATGTCGTCGCCATACGCGCCCACATATCCCACATAATTGCCGAGGTGCTTGACAACCCCGATTGTAATGGCATTGCCGTCGTCGAGTGAAATGGAAATGAAGCCTGGTAACGGCGCCTTTTTCGCGACTTTTGTTAAGCCATAATCGCTCAACGCCTTATCGAGATTAGCCAGATCGCGTTCCTGGCCCGAAATTAAATCTTCGGAGTCTAAACCCGTCAGGCTTATCGATATCTTGGTCGCCACCGGTCGGGCAATAGCTTCGAGAGTTTCCGTGCAGATACCGGCCAGTTCGCCAATCCGCGCCTTGCCAATGGAGCGAAGAGTCGACATTATAAAATTTAGCCGGGGATCTGGAACTTTCATTCTCTCTGTCGCCTTTAATTATCTGCAGGTAATATACTTGACAATACCGAACAGGGTCAATATGATTCGATTTTCCGATAAAGGACGATTGTTACCGCGCATTCGCCCCGGTCGGTCGGCAAATTGCCTGCCCTACCTCCAGTATCGGCGGAATGGCAGGAGTCATTAGTATAGGAAGGTTTAGCGACTGTGATTAGAGATAAGTGCGGCGTCTTCGGCATTTTCGGCGCAAGAAATGCCGGCGCCCTCACATATTTGGGGCTTTACTCCCTTCAGCATCGAGGACAGGAATCGTGCGGCATAGTCTCGGCCAACGGCGGGGGATTTCACTCCCGCATGGGTATGGGGCTTGTCAATGAGGTCTTTTCCTCGCAGCATGATATCCAGTCTCTAAGGGGATTGGCGGCCATTGGCCATAATCGCTATTCGACCACGGGCTCGTCCTCTCCCGACAATATCCAGCCGCTTGTGACCAATTCCAGCCGGGGATATATAGCGCTGGGCCATAACGGGAATCTGACCAACTATCATCTTATCAAAAAGGACCTCGAAAAAAAGGGCTCCATTTTTAGAACAACCTCCGATACTGAGGTGATCATGCATCTTCTGGCCAGATCGCGCCGGGACAAAATAGAGGATGCCCTTGCCGAAGCCCTCGGACAGGTAATTGGAGCTTACAGCCTGACCCTCTTGACACCTCGTCAGCTTGTGGCCGCCCGCGATCCGGCAGGGGTGAGGCCGCTGGCGCTGGGCAAGAGGCGAAAGGCCTGGGTGGTGGCCTCGGAATCGTGCGCTTTCGACATTATCGGGGCAAAATATGTGCGCGATATCGAGCCAGGCGAGATAATTGTAATCGATAAGAACGGCGTCAAGAGCAGGCATCTCCCGAAAAAACCTCATTCCTATTGCATTTTCGAATTCATCTATTTCTCGCGGCCGGATTCGCGGATCTTCGGCGGCACCAATGTCGACAAGGTCCGTCGGCGCCTGGGGAGAGCGCTCGCCAAGGAACATCCCGTAGAGGCCGACATCATCATTTCCGTGCCCGACAGCTCCAACACTGCGGCTCTCGGGTATTCCGAGGAGTCCCGTATCCCTTACGATATTGGCCTGATAAGGAACCATTATGTCGGACGAACCTTTATCAGGCCGGAGCAGAAGATTCGAGACCTGGACGTTAAAATCAAATTCAATGTTGTCAAGGGCGTGGTTAAGAACAAGCGGGTGGTACTGGTCGATGATTCGCTGGTGCGCGGAACCACCTCGAAAAAACTTGTCAAGATGCTTCGCGATGCCGGCGCCAGGGAGGTTCATCTAAGACTGTCATCGCCGCCCATCACTAATCCCTGTTTCTATGGCATCGACATGCCGACCAAGAAAGAGCTCATTGCATCGCGCAAATCGGTCGAGGCTATCAGAAGATATCTCGGCGCCGATTCGGTCGGCTATCTCTCGCTTGAGAGGATGCTGCAGATGCCTTCGCTGCCCAGAGGCGAGGGTTTCTGCCATGCCTGCTTCTCCGGGCGATATCCGATAAGAATCCTGGATAAAAACCGAAATAATCATAAGAACCGCTGTGATTAAAATCTCATTGCGCCAGTCTACGCTTATTCCGAACAGAACCTGGCAACGAAGAAATTCTTAAGTCGGCGATTGGTTTCTTAATTCGGCCAACTTTTCAATTGTCAATTCAACCCGCCTCACGCTATTATTTCATGCAGTATCCGAATTTGTGCTATAGCGGAACGTATCGAGCAGTCGGGTAGTTCGATATCAAGGCTATTAAATCGTTTTGCCCAGGAGGTTATTGCGCATGGATTTTCGAGTTGAGAAAGATTCGCTGGGCGAGGTCAAAGTCCCGTCGAATGCGTATTGGGGAGCTCAGACACAAAGGGCACTCGAGAATTTCCCGATTTCCGGGCAGAAGGCTCATCCGGCGTTTGTCTGGGCCTCGGCTGTAGTCAAGAAAGCGGCCTGCATCACAAATCGCGATTTGGCCCTGCTGGCCATCGACCAGGCTGGAGCGATCATCACCGCCTGCGACGAGATAATCGCCGGCGGCCTGCGCGACCAGTTTATGATCGATATCTTCCAGGCCGGCGCCGGGACCTCGCATAACATGAATTGCAACGAGGTTATTGCCAATCGCGCCAATGAAATCCTCGGCCATCCCAGAGGCAGCTATCGATCCATTCATCCCAATGACACGGTCAATATGTCGCAATCGACAAACGATTTTATTCCGACCGCGATTCGGATCGCGTCTCTGAAACTATCATATGAACTGGTATTCAAGTTGGAGGCTTTCCACGCGGCTCTGAATGAGAAGGGTGTCGAATTCGATCCCGTCGTTAAATCGGCGCGAACTCACTTGCAGGACGCCGTGCCGATCCGTCTGGGGCAAGAGTTCTCGGGATATGCGCAGTCGGTTCTGCGGCATATCGAATGGATCAAGGCGGCGGCAGGCGAGTTGACCGAGATCGGCCTCGGTGGCTCAGCGGCCGGCACCGGGCTGAATTGCCATCCCGATTATCGGGCCGGTGTCGTCAACAACCTGTCCAAGCTGACCGGGTTTGAGATCCGACCGGCGCGCAATTATTTCGAGGCCATGCAATCGATGGCGCCATTTCTCAAACTTTCAGGGGCGCTTCGCAATTTTGCGCAGGACCTCTCCCGAATCGCCAACGATTTTCGCCTCATGGCCTCAGGCCCCAAGACCGGTCTGGCCGAGCTGCTTTTGCCGCCACGTCAGCCGGGGTCATCGATCATGCCGGGCAAGGTCAATCCCGTCATTCCGGAGATGACCAACATGGTCTGTTTCGCCGTATTCGGCAACGACGATGCCATCCTGTGGGCGGCGCAGGCGGGGCAACTCGACCTCAATGTCATGATGCCGTTGATTGCCGCCAGGTTGCCGGAATCGCTTACCATTTTGACAAACACCCTCGATGT
>Ga0154764_1008_pt1 | contig 41606 bp, 32 predicted proteins | sample Rifle2008BG16ft_FD_105772 | JGI IMG/M metagenome (GOLD analysis project Ga0154764, IMG submission 105772) | candidate division Zixibacteria bacterium RBG_16_53_22
ACCCCGGAAGCCACGATTTCAAGCAGGTCAAGGCGCTGTTGGATCAGGCTGTTGCCAAATCCGAAGGCGAAATCGAGATTGGGCTCCTGGCACCGGCATCGGGCAATTACCAGGAATATGGCCGTTCCATGATAGAGGCGGCCAGGCTGGCCATGCAGGAGATTCCGAGAGACTCGGTCAAAATCGAGCTTTCAATCAAGGATACTCAGGGCAGCCCCATAATCGCAGCCGACATGGCCAATGTAATCAGTGAGGAAGAGCCGATCGCGGTTGTTGGGCCGTTGCGATCGGAGTCGGCCATAAGCGCCGCGATCGTGCTCAACGAGCGCGGCATTCCGATAATCACACCCACGCCCTCCGAGGCCGGGATTGCAAAAATCGGTCCCAATGTATTCCAGATTTCATCCCCAATCGAGGAGATAGGACGCGCTATCGCCGAATACGCGGTCGTGGAACTGGGGATCAGGGAATTTGCCATAATTGCGCCTGACGATGCCGGTGGAACGAAGATCGCCAATTCTTTTTCCAAGCTTGTTTACGAACTTGGCGGCGACGTTGTCCTGACGACATATTACACGTCGGGAATATCCGATTTCAAGGGGCAACTCGGACCATTGCGCGATATCCTCCTTGTCAAGACTCAAAGTCAGCTTGCCGCCGGCATCCTTGACAGCGCCGATTTCCGGGATCCAAAAAGGGATACGCTCCTTTCTGCAGAAGATTGGCCGGTTAGACTGGGTGGCCTGTTTCTTCCCGGCGATCCCGAAGACCTGAAGCTCTTGATACCCCAGGTAAAATATCATGTCATCAGAACACAGCTTCTGGGCAGCGACGGCTGGGATTCCGAGAAGCTTCTGCGTGAGGTCGACTCTTATGTGAGCGGCGCCATTTTCGCTACGGATTTTCGCGCTCGACCCGATAATCCCGATTGGGCTCAATTCGATAAATCGTTTTCCGCCGCCTACAACCATTCCCCGGACCGGGTGGCCGCCTTAACCTACGATGCTGTCCGCATGGTGATAAGGGGCATCCTCGAGGGCAACCGCAATGCCGACGACATGCGCCAATACTTGAACCGTCTCGAAGATTACCAGGGCGTTTCCGGCTCCATCTCGTTTAATGGCCGAGACCGCGCCAACAACGGTGTGGCCATTTATTCGGTCGATGGCAGAAAGTTGGCCGAAGGAAAATGAATATGTTGATGATTGAAAATAAAATTGATGCTATAGCGACGCGCCTCAGGTCGCTGGGCCGGGTCGTGATCGGCTTTTCCGGGGGAATTGACTCCACGCTCGTCCTGAAGCTGGCAGTTGATGCGCTTGGGCCCGAGAATGTTTGGGCTGTCACCGGCGATTCCGAATCGCTCCTGCCCGAGGAGCTCGAGCAGTGCCGGGCGCTGGGTAGACAAATCGGGATACTGCAAGCGAACTTCATGGAAATTCGCACTAATGAACTCTCCGACCCAAAATACAGGGCCAATCCGATCGACCGCTGTTTTTATTGCAAGCACGAGCTCTTTTCGCGCTTGCAGGAGATCGCCCGCCAGGTGGGAGCCTCATCTGTCCTCGATGGTTCCAACGCCGACGATAAGCGGGACTGGCGCCCCGGGCGTCGGGCGGCCGGCGAGCTTGGCGTGGTCTCGCCGCTGGCCGAGGCGAGTATCACCAAAGCGGAAATCCGCAATCTGGCGAAAATCCTGGGACTTCCTAATTGGAATAAGCCAGCCCTGGCTTGTCTCTCGTCGCGAATCCCATATGGCTCGGAGGTTACTGTGGAAAAGCTGAATCAGGTGGCCGAGGCTGAACGATTCCTGCGCTCGCTGGGATTCACTCAACTGCGAGTTCGCCACCACGATAAAATTGCGCGCATAGAATTATTGAAAGATGAAATGCCTCGCCTCAATGAGGCCGGATTGACAGAACGTATCGTATCAAGGCTTAAGGAGTTCGGATTCACCTATATTACAATTGACCTTCAGGGGTACCGCAGTGGCAGTATGAACGAGGGATTAACAAAGGACCAGGATAAATGAGCGAGGATCAATCCAGGCGTGTCGCCCTGAAAGTCAGTATCGCCGGCCAGACTCATGACATCACATTCGATGAACTGACCTTATCGAACAACCTGGGGCTTGAGGCGTTGGTTACGCTTTTGGTCGAGAAGGGGATTTTCAAGCCCGATGAATTGCAGGGCATGATGGACCGCATCCGTCGCGACCGCTACCGTGGCTCGGAAGATATAAAAGAGTGATGGAATCCCTCGCATGGAAATCGCACCCCGCCCGCGAACGCCCGCTGGCAACGGCCTTCGTGGTGATATTTGTCGCGGTCATCATGAGCATGGTCTATTACGTCATGGATAGAAGCATTTTCATGATGGCGTTGGCCGGGCTGATTTTCACGGTCTCGCTCTCGACATTCTTTTTTCCAACCACATACACTATCGATGATAACAAGGTCACAATCAAATATTCATTTTCGGCTAAAGAGCGCAACCTGTCTGCTTTTCGGAAGGCTTTTCCGGAGACGCGCGGAATCCTGCTCTCGCCCTACCTTTCACCAACCAGGCTCGAGAATTTCCGCGGTTTCTATCTTCGCTACGGCAAGGGCAACAAGGCCGAGGTAGACTCATTCGTGACGATGCTGCTGGATAAGCAGCGGCAGCGGACGGAACTCGAATCGACCCCAGAACGGGCCCGTCCGGACGAGGTTAGCCCCGATGCCGTTTAAGACGCCGCTTGGGGGACATGAACTCCCTCACGATAAAGATGTCCTCACGCCCGAGGAACAGGAGCTCATGCGCAAGCTCGCCCAAAAGGTGGTCGACTGGCAGATGACAGTGCCGGCCATTCTGTTTCTGGAGTCGACCAAGCCGCTCAGCTATATCGGTACACAGGTGATGGTCTTTTTCGAGCCGTTTGTCAGCGCCATTTTCGATGTCAAGGACTACAACCTTTTCCGCCAGATGATGGAAAACCGCGATAATGTCGAGCGGCTATTGCAGAAAATCGAGGAGCTCGACGCTATCCAGCAGGAGAAGGAGCGCGAACAGAAACGCCTCCTGAAAGCCGATAGGAAGGCCGGACATAAACGCAGTATCTGGCGCTGGCTTTTCGGCCGGTAGGAGATTTTTATTCTTTGTAGGTAAGACCCGTGCTTGCCCCTGCCGAGGCCATTTGGCCGAGTGCGGGGTGGTCTTGGCTCTTTTATTTTTTAATCCCTCGGAATAGAAGACTTCTTTATTTTTGTATAGAAAAATATCAGACTTCAGAAGACGCTATACACGCATAGGCATGCCGACACTTTTTCCGCTTGAAGAGGCACGCTGATTGCCCTTTTCATAAATAATGTCCCTCGTATAAACAAAAGCCGTCGGGTCAGGCGACCCCGACGGCACGTGAATAATCATATGAATGCGTCAGGTCTGAGGACCTGACGCCACCCGGAAGCATTCCCTACATTTTCGCCAGCGCTTGATCGAGATCAGCAATGATGTCCCTGGGGTCCTCGAGGCCGACCGAGATGCGAATCAGCGAATCGGTCAGACCGACCTTCCGGCACATCTCCTCGGGCAGGTTCTGATGCGTCATCTGGCGTGGATGCGAGATCAACGTCTCGGTCCCGCCCAGGCTGACCGCCAACCGGCAGACCCTGACATTGTTCAAGACTCGGAAAGCCTCGGCCTTGCCGCCCTTGATATTGAATGAGATCAGCGCGCCGGGACCGCAGCATTGTTTCTTGTAGATAGCGTATTGCGGATCGGATTTTTCCAGGAGACCTGAGTATATCACTTTGGCCACCTTGGGATGATCCTTGAGGAATTCAGCTACCAGCATGGCGTTCTCGGATGATTTGCGCATCCGGATATCGACTGTCTCCAATGAACGCGCGATAAGCCAACAACAGAACGGGTCTGTGGTCGGCCCCAGCACCGAGCGGTAAGACTTAACCTTCGTCATCTCGCTCTTCTTGCCCACCACGAACCCGCCTATCAGGTCGGAGTGCCCGCCGATGAACTTGGTGGCCGAATAAACGACCAAGTCGGCGCCCAGCGGAAAACAATGCTGGAAAACCGGCCCCATGAAGGTGTTATCAACCGCGACCAGAATACGCCCATTGGATTTCTCATACTTCTTGGCCAGTTCAGCTATGGCCGCGATATCGGTATGCACGATAGATGGGTTAGCGGGAGTCTCGATAAACAGCATGGCGACATGCCCCTTGTGCTTCTCAATGGCCTGCTGGTACTCCTCGGGATCGGATGAAAAAACCGCCTGAGCCTTGATCCCGAATTTTGAGAGGACATCTTCGAATAGATGCTCGGTGGCGCCGTATATCGGGAAAGAATAGATAATAACATCGCCCGGTTTCAGAAGCGCCAGGCACATAGTCGAGATGGCTGACATGCCCGAGGGCAGGACGGCGGCGGCCTCGGCGCCCGGTTCGAAAACCATCAGCTTGTCCTCGACAATCTCCATATTGGGATTGTTCATTCGCGAATAGATAAGGCCCAGCTCGGCTCCGTCGCCACGGGCCTCGGGGTGATTTTGAAGATAAAAGAACCTCTCACCTTCCTCGGCGGTCTTGAATAGGAATGTCGATGTCGGGAAGATCGGGACCTTGACCGACATCTCGGATAGCTCCGGGTCATACCCGGCGCTTAAGACTCTGGTTTGAGGCTGGCATTCGGGAAGGACCGATTTCCACCACTGCTTCTTATTTTCACCGTGCACAAATTACCTCGCATCTCAAGGAAAGTTAAATTCGAAACGTCCAAATCAAAATGAAGGCGTTGGAATATATGAATTTTGGTTCGATGGGGCAAATAAAATGCGTGAATTGGGCGGAAAGCATGCCACCCCGGATTGTAGGCTACTTGATCAACAGCATCTTCCTGGCTTTGGAGAACTCATCCGCCTTGATGCGATAGAAATAGATACCCGAGGGTAGCTGACCGGTGTCCGACGCCGCGCGGTTGGCGCCGGCGATTAGTCTCCGCTAGTGGCGGTGCAAGCGACTTACTGTGTAGATGGTGGGCAACTCGGACAATTGAGCAACGTCGATTGGAGCCCCTTGAGATAAGTCACTAAGTAGGTTATGTCCACGCCATTAAAGGCACAGTTGCCATTGACGTCCCCGGCGGCGAAGAAAGGGAACTGCAAAGGACAAATGTTACAAGAGCCAGGTGGCGCCCCTTCACCGCTGAGATAGTTGATGCCATAGACGACATCTGCACAGTCAGCCACGCCACTTCCATTTATATCGCCAGGGAGATAGTTGCAGCTCGTTCTTATGGTTATGAGAGAATAGGTGTCGGCCACATAGGCATAGGGCCCCGAGACGAAAACGCCCTCGGCAATGCCTGGCGTGTGATAACTTCCTGCTGCTGATGGATCTGCCGGATTGAAGATATTGATAATCTGCAGCCCGGAATAGAAATCCGCCACATAAGCGTAGGAGCCGGAGATTGATACACTGTTAGCAAAGGATGGGGTATCATGACTTGCCGCCAAAATCGGATTAGCGGGATTGCTGATATCAATAATCTGCAGGCCACGACGATAATCAGCCACATAGGCGTAGGAACCGGCGACGAAAATCCCTACGGCATTGCCCGGGGTGTCCCAACTTCCCGCTAAAGTAGGATGAGATGGATAGCCGATACTGATTATCAGCAGGCTGAGATCATCGGCCACATAGGCGTAGGAGCCTGCCACGAAGACTCCCCAGGCATTACCGGGTGTGTCATATCTTCCTGCAAATGACGGATTAGCCGGTTCGCGGATATTGATAATTTCAAGACCCCAATCCCAATCGACCACATAGGCGTAGTTTCCGGCCACGGAAACCCCACAGGCACTGCCCGGCGTTTCATAGCTTCCCGCCAATGCCGGGTTGGCTGGATCGCCGATGTTTATGACCTGCAGACCAGAGTGGTAATCGGCGACATAAGCATAAGAACCAGAGGCAAAAACGTCTAGGGCATAGCTTGGCGTATCATAGGATCCCATGAACAGCGGATCGGCCGGAATGCCAATATTGATGATTTGTAGACCGGAACCGCCAGCGGCCACATAGGCGTAAGAACCGGAAGCAAAAACGCCTTGGGCATTATCAGGCGTTTCATACATTCCTTCCAATAGCGGATCAGCAGGATCTGAGATATTTATAATCTGCAAACCTGAATTCCCGTCAGCCCCGAAGGCGTAAGAACCGGAGACGAAAATACCGTGAGCAACGCCTGGCGTGTTATATCTTCCCGCCAATGACGGGTTGGGCGGATCGCTGATATTGATAACTTCAAGACCCCAAAACCGATCGGCCACAAAAGCATAGGAGCCGGAGATGAAAACACCCTCAGCCTCGCCCGGGGTGTCATAGCTTCCATCCAATGATGGATTTGCAGGATTGTTGATGTTAATCATCAGCAGACCAAAATAGTAATCGGTCACATAGGCCCAGGAGTCAGAGACAAAGACGCTCCAGGCATATTCTAGCGTATAACAGCTTCCCTCCAATGACGGATTTGTCGGATTGCTGATGTTGATAATTTGTAGACCGGAAGTGCCATCGGCCACATAAGCGTAAGGACCGGAGACGAAAACATCCTCAGCATTGTCTGGAGTGTCATAGCTTCCCGCTAAAGTCGGATAGGTTGGATTTGAGATATTGACTATCTGCAAACCTGAATTGCCATCAGCTATATATGCATAAGAGCCGGAGACGAAAACACTACGAACATAGCCTGGCGTATCAAAGCTTCCCGCTGCTACCGGATAGACTGGATTACTAATATTCATTATCCGCAGACCTGAAGTATCAGCCATATAGGCATAGGAACCCGAGACCTCGATTCTCCTTTTTGAGAGCCCTGATAGAGAGCCCTCAATATAAAGCTGACTCGCAAATGCGGGGGCATGCAGATTTGAAATATCGAGAATAACCAAGCCATCTACAAATGCGCAGTAAGCATAATTCCCCACCACTTCCACATCCATCACCCCGGTCCAGAGGGTAGAGCTGATGTATTCAATCTCCTGGGCCGGCAGTAAGCTGGACACTGCAACGATCACACACAGAGCCAAACATACTGTTTTCATAATCGGCCTCCGCTGTCACGGGCGGCACAAATGGTGCCTTTTTAGTGTCAACTGAGAAATGATATCCCGAATAAAGCTAGAGTGAAGAGGTGGCGAATGTCAACATAATTCTGCCGCAGGCATCTCAAAAGGCCTGGCACCTGACAAAAATCTATTGGTTTCTTTCTTTCCGGCTCAAAAATAGACGTCGTGCGTAAAAGGGTCTGTTCGGCTCGAAGAGCCGGGGATGCCGGTCATGGCTTCCCGGATACGGCCGAAAATACTGGAAATTTCACGGGCAGTATTGTATTTTATCGGTTTCGAAAATCGATGCAAGTGATCGATTCTTGAAGACTGGGATAATTACCGTTAACTCTAAACAGAATTAGAAAGGTATCGCAATGGTAGAAGCCGATGGTTTGTGTATGAGCTACGGGTCTGTGGTTGCATTAGCCGACGCTTCCTTCAAAGCGAAAAAAGGCGAAGTGCTGGGTATGTTGGGCCCCAACGGCGCCGGCAAGACAACCACCATGAAAATCCTGACTACCCAGATAGTCCCCACGGCGGGGCAGGCGCGGGTGGCCGGATATGACATTCTGAAACAACCGATCGAGGTTCGTCGACGAGTCGGGTATCTGCCGGAAACCCCGCCGCTTTACCCTGAGATGGAGGTCGCCGAATACCTCGAATTCGTGGGTCGTGCAAGAGGCCTCGACGGCGCCGCCCTTAAGGATCGAATCGACTATGTTGTCCATGCTTGCGGGCTGAAAGGCGAATTTCGCACCCCCGTGGGCACATTATCCCGGGGATATGGGCAGCGAACCGGGTTGGCCCAGGCTCTTATCCATGACCCTGAGGTGCTTATTCTCGATGAGCCGACCTCGGGACTCGACCCAATCCAGATAATGGGCATCAGGGAGCTGATCAGGTCGCTGGCCAAGGATAAGACCATAATTTTCTCGACCCATATTCTTCAGGAGGCCCAGGCGATTTCCGACAGGATCGTCATTATCACCGAGGGGCATATTGTGGCCGACGGCACTGTGGAAGAGCTGGAGGCCAGAGTCTCAAAGGGCCAGAGATTCACATTGATTGTTAAAACAGCCTCGTCGGATCTCAAGCGGGCCTTAAGCGAGCTCAAGAGCTCCACCAATATCGATTACAACGTCACCGATCTCGGCGAATATTCCAAGGCCATGATCGAATCGCAATCGGGCAACGGCCTGTGGGAGCAGTTGACTGAAATGGTGCATTGCAACGAATGGCCGGTCAAGGAGTTCACTCGCGAGAAGGCGTCGCTGGAGGAGGCTTTCCGCTATTTCGTCAAGTCGGGCGCCTCCAAAACCAGGCTAAGTGAAAAGGCGGCATAGGAGAGATAAAATGAAAAATATCATGACCGTATTCAAGCGCGAATTCTCATCTTATTTCAACTCGCCGATCGCCTACATTTTCATCATCGCCATACTGGCTGTCTGTTCGGGATTCTACATGTTCTTTTTCTTTTTCTCCGCCGGCCTGGCCGAAATGAGGGACTTTTTCTCGATAAACTCCTGGCTGATGCTCTTTTTCCTGCCGGCCATCACTATGCGATTGTGGGCCGATGAACTGAAGTCGGGATCGATCGCTCTTCTGCAATCGCTTCCCATGAAGCCGAACGAGCTGGTGATGGGCAAGTATCTTGCTGGAATCGGATTCTACGTTTTGTATCTCATCGGCACCCTTCCGATACCGATTGCCATATCGTTCCTCGGCAAACCCGATTTAGGCCCCATTATCGGGGGATACCTCGGGCTGTTTTTCCTGGGGGGTCTCTACACCGCCATCGGCCTTTTCTTCTCGGGGTTGTTCAAGGATCAGATTACCTCGTGGGTGATGGCGGTCATAGGATGCCTCTTCATGCATCTGTTAGGCTGGCTTCCGATAGCGGCCCAGCTCGACTCCTGGATAAGCGGCCTGGGCACGTTCCTGCAGCGCGCTGTCGGCTCGGTGGGGCATTTCGAAAACATGTACAAGGGCATCATCACCTTAAATGACATAATCTATTTTATCTCGTTTGCGGCGGTGTTTTTGGTATTGAATGCTCTCACGGTCGAGCAGCGCATGCGGCGCAAGGCCGATGTCACGTTCTTTACCTCGGCGGCAGTCATGCTGGCCGTGGCCGCCATGCTGAATATTGTCATATACCGCGTGCCGCTCGGCAGATTCGACACCACCTCCGGCAAGATCTACACTGTCAGCAAATCCGCCCGGAATATCCTGAAAGAACTCAAGACCAAGGTCACGGTCAGATATTATGTCACGCCCGAGGACAAAATGCCCGCCGGCATGAAAGATATCCAAAGAAATATCACCGATAAGCTTGGCGAATTCACCCAGATTTCGGACAAACTTAAATTCGAGGTTATCGATCCCACCGCCGACCCTGAAGTCGCCGCCGAGCTCGACCAGAAAGGGATATCGGCCTTTACCCTGAGAACGGCCGAAAAGGACGCGGTGGGGATCAAGAAAGTCTATTCTTCGCTGGCGATATCATATCTCGATAAGCCCGATGACATCATTCCGCAGGTGCTTCCGCAGAGCCTGCCGATGCTGGAATACGAGATCTGCTCGAGGATCTTCCGCCTGACTCAATCCTCACAGCCGAGCCTGGCGCTGGTGGCGCCCTACGACCCGCTCGATCCCCGCTACAATGACCCGCGCATGAGGCAGTTTATGCAGATGCAGGGGCAGGAGATTCCCGAAAAGGGAGATCGATTCAAGAATCTTCCGGCCACATTCCGCAATCTGGGATACAATGCCAGCCGCATCGATCTCTCCTCGCGCGAGCGCCTGCCCGGCGATTTGAAGACCCTGATCGTGGTGGCCTCGCAAGGGCTTTCCGAGAGACAGCGCTACGAGATCGCCAAAGCGCTGGCCTCCGGCAAAAATGTCATACTGGCGGCCCAGGAGTACAAATATAACTACAATCCGATCCGCGGCACCGAAGTCATGATTATGCCGGCCAAAGTCGAGCCAGGTGTAAATGAGCTCATATCCAGTTACGGCGTGACTCTTGGCGATAAAATTCTGATGGATGAGCAAAATCAGATCGTCAGTATCCAGACACAGGGCAAACTGGGCGGATTTCTGCCGGTGCCGATCAACATCGATGTCCAATCGCCGGTGCAGATCAGAGTCGCCCCCGAGAATATGAGCTCCGATTACGCCTTCACATCGAATTTGGGGCCGATGGTTTACCTGTGGGGATCACCTCTGAAGTTAGACAAGGCCAGGATCACCTCCCTGGGATTGACAGAACACACCCTGATAACATCCAGCCCCAAAAGCTGGGAGATCGATTTCACCGGGGCGCCGATGGGCGCCGACAGCTATAGGCCATCCGCCTACTCCGGCAAACAAACTCTGGCGGTTATATTGAGCGGGCAGTTTCCCAATCCTTACGAGGGCAAGGCGCCACCCAAATGGCAGGACGAGCCCGACTCCACGCCGGCCCCATCGCAGCCGGAATATTTCCAGAAAGCCCCCGGCAAGCTATTATTGATCGGTTGCAGCGAAATTTTCGCCGACCAGTTTGTTTCCAGCGGCGAATACCAGATGGGCCGGCCTCCGCACGAGGAACTCCTTCTAAAGGCTGTCGAGGGCCTGACATTAAGCGAGGACCTGCTTAATATAAGCAGCAAGGCTGTCCAGGTGCGTTACCTGAAAGAAACCTCGCCGCTGGCCAAAATCCTGTGGCGCTCATTCACCATACTCCTGGCCCCGGCCATAATTATCGCTTTCGGGGTGGTGCGCATGTTCATGCGTCAGGAAAGACGTCAGGCATACCGCCGGCTGCTGGAACAGACGAGTGGAGGGATGTAACAAATGAGCAGGAAAACGCTGACAATACTTTTCGCCGCATTCGTGGTGCTCATGGGGATATTCTTCGTTCAGAAATATCTTGGCCAGCCTTCGAAAAAACCCTCGAGCCTCTCAGAGCTGAATCTGGAATTCGATCCCCAAACGGTGCAATATATCCAGGTCTTCAAGCAGGATTATCCCGATTCCGGGATATATTTTGCCCGTCAGGATACAGGCTGGATAATCGCAAATGAATACAACACGGCCGCCAAGAAAGAGGAAGTGCAGAAAATATTAGACGATGTTCAGGGTGTCACAGGCACTGTCAGGGGAGAATCGGAAGACCTGTATGGCGATTTCGAGATCGGCGACCGCAATGCTTTGCAGATCAAATTTCTGGGGGCTGATAACACTCAGTTACTTCACATCTATGTTGGTAAAGGCGGCCCCGACGGCCACACTTGTTTCGTCAGGCTTCCCGGCTCCCCCAAAGTCTTCTTGGCCAATCAAAACCTCATCTCCCGTTTTGCGGCCTGGGCGGCCCCGCCGGAAAAGAAACTTCCCACCGATCGCTGGATGAACCTGCGGCTCTCTCCGGTAAAAACACAGGATCTGGCGGCTTTCAAGGTTCATATGCCGAAGATCGATTATGAATTCACGCTGGTGACCGAGCCGCCTGTCGATTCCGGCGGCGCGCCGGGCAAGATTTGGAAACAGGTATCGCCGACCAAAGGGAACATTCTCGAGGAGGCCAAGATCAGAAGCCTTCAGAGCGCGGTAGGGAATCTCACCGCTCAGGGTGTGGCCAATCCCGATTACGCCTCTGGTTTTGGCTTTGAGAAACAAGCGTATTCGATCACGGTAAACGATACCATCGGCAATTCCGACCTCATCATTTTCAGCGGCAAGATCGACACGCTCGAGCAGCGCTACGTGATAGTGCGAGGGCAGCCGACTGTTTACCGCGTCAATAAGAGTGTCTTCGAGAGGGTATTTGTGACTCCATTCGAGAAGCCGCAAGAGCCCAAGACGGCAGCGAGCAAGTAGGGGATTCCATTAAAGCGATAGAAAAGGGACGGATCTGTAAACCCGTCCCCTTTTTATCAATGGAAGCCATCTGGTCCGACCCTTGACGAATACTTGTATATTAAGTGCTAACACAGGCCATTGAGAAGCTGTGTATTCCAGTTGTCAAACTCTTCTGGCCAATAACAAGACATTTGAACTGATGTGAGGAATCACTGGAGCGCTGCCGAACTCCCTCTTGATTCGTTTTTCGAATATATTTAGAGCATTGTGAAATTCGTCATGGCTGTATAGCGAGAAGGTAGAGTAATGATGGGCAAGGGCCAACTCCCTGAGTTTCCGGAATGACATATAACGTCTGAAATTGAAGAATCTTATTTCCTCGAGATGTAATTGTGATAGGGAAGCGATCATCTTTTCCAACTTGTCCAGCGAATACAGCCTGTTTTCCATTTCGCTGAATTCTGGGAAATAGCGTCCCCAGATCGTCTGACGATTTTGTTCCGGAGTCCTGGTATAGATCGCAAGGAGTCCATTTTCTTTCATGCTTTTGGCGGCTTCGCTGAGGAATTTCGCCAAGTCAAAATGATGAATAGCATTAAATGCCATGACTAAGTCAGCGACCTTGGCCTTACAGGGTACGAAGCTGGCAGTCGCCACCAAGAAAGCTTTTTCAATTACCTTAGCATTATGCTCAAATGCCTGTCGGCAGCGAAGAAGCATATCACGACTCAAGTCGACACAAAGGAGCTTGATCCGCGACCGTACTTGTTCGACCAGTTGTTCCACATAACGCCCTGTCCCGCATCCGATATCGAGAACGGAGATCTCCTGGACGGAATCCGCCAATTTCGAAACAATATAATTTACCGGTTCTATGTCCGTTACCCTAACTTCCCTATACTTATGCGACACTCGACTGAAATGTGAGTGGGTATCAAATGCTTCTTGCATCATGCCCTCCTTGATTCAGTGACTAAATTTATTCTGATTTGAAGATCAATGGTGACTGGCTACAGCAGGCCGTATACCTAATATATAAAATTCGAGTCTCTCTTCGCAACCCAATTTCACTAGAGAAATTCCATATCGGGTCGCCTGCTCTGCCTTATTTATTTGCCTGGCGCGCTGGTGAGACGCTTCCGGATGACATCAGGCAAACTTGCCCGGAATAGTATGGTGGCTGGTATTCAGCCCAATTGAACTCTTGGTCTAATCGAAATAATCCCCTCTGGCAGTGGAAATACCTTCTGACTTCTCGATTTTGATATCGGGAATCGATTTGATATTGATCCTCAGGAAATACCCTGAGGCTCGGCCCGACGGCACCCACGAAAAAACCGCCTGCCAGCAGTGCAGGTCGCGGGCGACATTGACCGACTGAGATTCTATCCGCTTGCTCTTAACATCGTAATGGCAAAAATACGATATTCGCCAGTTTTTTGTCGGCTGGCCATCGAGGTTGACAGTCACCTTCTTGCTGATGCTCTTGGATACGCCGCGCGATTCCGTGTAGCTGTAGACAATCGAGGCGTTTATCCCAACATCGGAGAATTGGCCCGAGCCGCCGACCTTTGGAGCGAAAACCTGTTTGGCGATATCTTCGGCTTTCGGAGTTCCCGTTTGCTCCCCCTCACCGGATGGACGATAGCTGAAACTGGTCGATGTCGAAATTGATTGGCTGAGCAGCCTCGGATTATTCCACGGCCGGCGCACATCGCGATTAAGCTCATAAAGCGAATGCGAAGCCGAGTATTCCAGGCTGAATTTTGGTATCGCCGATGTTCTCAGTGAGGTCGAGATTGGAGAAAAACGGAGGCTGTCGGCCGCGAAATTGTAATTTCCGCCGAAATTCAGGGAGAAGAGATCGAGCTTCTTTTCGACCTCACCGGCCAGATGCTTGGCCTGGAAAAGATTGTTCAGCCCGAAAGAGATCGTTTTGCTCCTGCGGCTGAAACCGCCCACGCCGACATAGCTCATGAAACGCTGGTTATTCTTGACCTCCGGCGAGAAGGAGTACGTCACCGCTGGGGTCATGACATGCCTCAGGCCGGTGATACCGATAATGTTCGGAAAGACGGTGCCATAGATCGAGGTGTTGGCGCCGATACTCAGGCTGTATCTTTCCTGCGAGACGACTTTCCCGGCCTCCAGCCCAAGCGAATCGGTGACAGCGTTCTTCTCCACTCGGGCTACGTTCTGAGCGAGATTAAGCCCCGGATTGACAGTCAGTATCCCCAGGATTTTTTGCGGCGCTGTCAGTCCGGTCTGGTTGGCCATGGTTTGATAATTCCTCTGGACAAACGTCGAATCGTTGACCTTCAGGCGGTTGCGCACGTTCTGGGATGTGCTGTTCATGGAAATATAGATGGAATGGTAAAACCTCTTGCGGGGCTGGTCGGTCTCTTCGCCGGGACGGATACGCTCCTTGTTCTTCGTCGCCGACGGCTCGGGGAAGATCGGCAACGATGAACGCGAAAATCTCACCGACGGCAGCGTCTCTCGCTTCTCATCGGTGTCGAGATTCCAGTTCTGGCTGGCCACTATCGCCAGCGACGAGTTGCGCCATTTCTTGTTCAAGCTCATGTCGGAGTTAATCGAGCGATTGAGTCTTTCGGAGGGGTCAAAGACATTGTCCTCGATGTAGTTCTTGTCGGACAAGAACTGCCCGGAACCGGTCAAGTTGACACTGGGAGAAATCGTCTGGTTATGGCTGAATCTGAAGCTCCACCGATTCCTGACGCTCTTGACATAACGCGATTGATCCCAACTCGTGCTGCGCGTATAACTGGCCCCGACATTGCCACTCAGCTTGTAGCGAGCCGTATAAGAGAGGCTGCTGTTTAAGATAGTCCGGGAATTCTCGTAGAAATCGAGACTGGCGGTCATATCCCAGTATTCCGAGGCCGCCCAGTAATATCCGACATTTCTAATGAAGCGGTCGCCGCGCTCGAAATTGCCAATGTCAAACGGCAGGAACCCGGAATGCCGGCCCTTGCGAATCGGAAAGACATAATAAGGCACGGCAAAAACCGGCAGCTTCCCGATTAAGAGAATTACCGGGCGGGCCACAACCTTATCCTTGCCGATCATCTTCATCTTATTGCTATGGAAGAAATAATGCGGTTCCGGTTTGTCGCATGAGGTGTAATCGCCCTGCGAGACGAAGAGAACATCCTCCGATGCCTGCCTTATCGCCTGGCCGGTATAGAAGCCGCCTTCGAACTTGGTTCGCGCCATCCTGACCTGGCCCTTGCGCGACTCGAGGTTGTACGACATGCGCTCGCCAAATAACTCCTCTGTTCCCTGCTTGAGAACCGGCGCCTCACCGCCGCCGCTGGACGAGTCATCGCTCAGCGGGCGGGCGACCAGAATTTTGCTGTCGGTATTGTATCGAATGTCTCCGGCGTCCAGCTCCATATCGCGGTAGCGGAGATTGCCATTTTTCAGTAGCCTGATTTCGGCCTCGTCGAATTTGTAATCGATCGTGGCAGCCGAATACCTGGTGGTGTCGAAATAAGGCTCGCCCTTGTCGAATTTCGGCTCGATAAACTCACCCCGGGCCCCACCGGCGATCATCACGCGCTCGATTACGCCATTGTCGAAAAAGAGCGTTATCGAGTCCCCCGAGGCCCTATTGGTGCCCGAAATTAGAGTGTCGGTGACAGCCGGGTCATAGAGGCTGGTGGCATTGCGCCGCGTGACCATCTCGCTGATCTTGTCATTTTCGAAAAAGGCTTCCAACTCCCGCCCCGTGATCTCGGCCGTGGAATATTCCAGTAGTGCCGAATCGGGAAGGGTGCGATAGAGCGCCCTGGCATCGCCGCGCACAAGGAGGCTGCGGATTCTGCGGTCTTCGGTGAAGATCGAGATGGAATCGCCCGAAAGCTCATTTTCGCCCTGCAGAATCACCGGTTTTCCGGTAAGCACCACATGCTCCGGCTCACGGAAAAATTCGGCCTGGCCGGACCTGGCCAGGAGATTGTTTCTCGTAATAACCACCGAGTCGGTTGCCACGCCCCGCTTCTCATCGGCAAAATAACTCATCTGCCTGGAATCGATAACCATCCTGGCGGTATCATCATTGGGATTGAAAATCAGCTCCGGGTTCCCGAAAGCATCGAACTGCTTCAAGTCGCGGAAGTAGTCGATCCTCTGGCTGGTCAGAACCGCATCCTGTTGGAAATCGACCATCCTGACATTCTGCATGGCTGTAATTCGGCGATCGCGCCGATAATAGGTCATGGTTTGGGCCGTGATTCGACGGTTATCGTCCCGGACCTGCACCGAATCGACAAACTGGATTAGCCCGGCTTTGCGATACCAGGTGGCCCGCTGGCTGAACAGATCGGCCTTGTCATGGCTGAAATGCACGTTGCCAACCAGGTTTATTATATCACCGTCGCCGCCGGAGCTTAGAAGCTGATCGGCGTGCTCGAGCACCAACGGCCCCGATTTTTCGTCGGCAATAGAATTATTGACGGTGAATAGCTGGAGGACGGCCAGGGCGACGGCTCCAATAGTGCCGGCCGATTTCGGATAACTACCCATTCATTCAACTTATACGGAAATATGGTGATTTTGGCAATTAAAAACAACGGCCACAATCGGCTTGGAATCAAGGTTGAAAATAGAAGGGCCCCGGCCTGCCGACCGGGGCCTTTTGTGAACTTATGGGATATCCAGCTAATCCCCGCGCGTGGCCGGCGGGCATGACGGGCAGAAGAGGAGCGCCGGCTGCAACTGCTTCAAGTAGGCCACAAAGAAGGTGATATCTATCCCATTGAAGCCGCAGCTGCCGTTGACATCCCCGGCCGCCATCAGGTCTTGGCCAAGCGACGGGCAATCGAAACAGGTGTCCGGCGGAGGAGTGCCACCCTTCAGAAACGCCACGCCATAGGTGACATCGATGCCGTTGGCGAAACCGTTGCTGTTGATATCGCCGGGAATGTAGACACAGCCGCTAAGCGGGCTCATCGTGACCGAAACGATGGTGATGGAATCTGACGCCACGACTATTCCCGAAAGATCAACGGCGTCATACCCTTCCTTGACGAAGTGCTCGCGGTATGTGCCCGGGTCGAGAGTCACCTGATATGTGCCGCCGGCATCGGTCGTGTCTGATGCCATGAGAGTATTGAATACGTCATAGGTTTCCACCAAGACGTCGGCAATCGGTGTCGTATTGTCTGTCTCATGCACCACACCGGAGATAGTGCCGGGCGACGGGGGAGCGACTCCCAGCACATCGCCGCGGGAATACATAATCTCGTAATAGCCCGAGGATCCGCCCAAATCCATACAATCCTCGTGCCAGATCACATGCAAGGTATCACCGGTGGAAACACAGATATGAGCGCCGTAAGCGGGACGGGTATCGCCGCCTTCGAAATGATCGATTAATTCGGCGGCCACATTACCCGACCAGGTATTTCCGCCATCGGTTGAAAGAGAGACTCGAGTGCGAGCACCACTGAGATCAGGACGCCAATTGGTATATGAAACGGCCAGGTGACCCTGCGATGTTGCCACAATAGCGGCATCGGTCGAGCTGGAATCGTCATAAGCGTCATAATCAACGTTTTGCTCGGCGTCGAGGCCACTCCAGGTTGTGCCGCCATCCGTGGACCGGGAATAATACATGGCGCCTTTGGCGTTATTCCTGGCCTCCCAGACCACATGCATGGAACCATCTGGCGCTACCGCAATCGATGGTTCCCAGGTCGAACCCGCGTGAGGCAGTGTTATTGGGAAATCCGCCGTTTCGCTTGAAAACTGAGTCTCGCCAGCCAACTTCTTCCCAAAGTGGACGGTGTTGGTGTCGGTTTCATTTCTTTCCATCCAGACGACATATACATTATCGCTGTTGTCTATGGCTATTTCGGCTTGCTGAGCGGCATTTCCATCGGGGAACGATATTATCCTGTCGGCGGTTTGGCTGGTCCAGGTATCGCCGTCGTCGCTTGAGAAACCATAATGTATCTCGGCATTGCTGCCGTTACTTTGCTGCCAGACTACGTGAAGGTTATTATTGTTGTCGGCCGCGATTTTTGGCAGCGATGGCCTTAATCCACCCGGATCGCTGAGTGGAAAATCGGCCCCAGTATTTATCCAGGTATCACCGCCGTCGGTGGATTTTATGAACATGATTTCATTTCCGACATTGGTCAGCGACTCGGCCCAGACCACACAAATGTGCCCCTGGCCGGTTAACGCCAGGCCGACTCCTCGATCCAAAGGATTGAAAACCGATTCTCCATCGGATGCGCTGATTCTCTGGTCGGCGGTTGAACTACTCCAGGTGCGGCCATTGTCGGTGGATTTTCCAAAATACAACTCATACGGAACAAGGGACCTGCCCTGCGCCCAGACTGCGTAAAGAAGCCCATTGGGACCCGCCACGATACGATTGCTCGTGCTTAGAAAATCGCTTGGTCCCGGAAAATAACTTACCAATTGATCGCCGGCAAGTCCGCTCCAATCGGCCCAAGCCGCCGGGCCCAGAAAGGCGACCAATATTAAACCCACAACCGCTTTTCGCATTTCGTCCTCCGTTGTGAAAAATCTAAGATGATTTTATTTTTGAAGCCAATGAACAGAAGAGCATTATAATATTACCACTTTAATACTCAACGGGTCAACAATAAAAATTGTTGCTTTGGTTCCAAAATCCCAAATGCGTTAAGCATCAAGCAAATGAAAAGCCCCGGTCAGGAGGCCGGGGCTTAAGAAAATCAGATGAATATGGCATTAATCCCTGCGTGTCGCCGGGGGGCATGACGGGCAGAAGAGGAGCGCCGGCTGGAGCTGTTTCAAGTAGGCCACGAAGAAGGTGATATCTATCCCGTTGAAGCCGCAACTGCCGTTGACATCACCAGCCGCCATCAGGTTCTGGCCGACCGCCGGGCAGTCGAAACAGGTGTCTGGCGGAGGGGTACCGCCCTTCAGGAACGCCACCCCATAGGTGACATCGATGCCATTGGTGAAGCCGTTGCCGTTGATATCGCCGGGGAGGTACTGACAGCCGCTGATAGCGACCATGTTTATTGAAACCGGGGTGGTCTCGCCGGAGAGGACAACGATATCGATCAGGTCGGCTTCATCATATCCCGGTTTTGAGAAATGCTGACGGTAAGTGCCCGCATAGACAGTCACATCGTATTCGCCAGCGGACCCGGTCGTGTCAACCTCGATGCGCTGATCAAGGCTGTCGTAAGTATCCACGAAAACATCGGCTATCGGCGTCGTGCCGTCCTGCTCGAACACATGGCCGGAGATCGAACCGGGGACCGGCAGTGCCGTGCCCAGCGTGTCGCCCTTGGAATAGTGGATGTCGTAATATCCTGAAGACGCAACACCCTCATTCCAGAATACGTGAAACGTATCGCCGCGAGAGACAAAAATATCTGGCCTATAAGCTCCGTGGCCATCGGGATAGCTCAGCAAGTCGATATCCGTATTACCAGTCCAAGTGACGCCGCCGTCATACGAGTAGCTGGCAAATATCTCGGCGTCGGAAAAGCCAGTTGGGGTCTCATTCCATACAGCGGCAAGATTGCCCTCGGTTGTAATGGCTACGGCAGGATAAAAAACCCCGGAGCCATCTGCAGTGCCACGATCAACGAGTATTGGGCCCGCTAACCCGCTCCAATTAGATCCGCCATCGGTAGATCCTGTAAAGAAAACTTCATAATAAAACGGAGATACACTGGCTCGGGTCGCGCGCCAAATAACATAAATGTTGTTTTGAAGATCAGCTAAAATGTATGGATCAGATGACGATCGAATGCCCGTCGAAATCGGGAGATCAGCGGTTTCGGAATTAAAGGTTGCTCCACCATCCGTGGATTTGCCGTAGTGTATTTTTTTGCTGGTAATGTCGCCGGATTCGCTTTCCGCCCAGACGACATAGATGTTGTTATTCCTGTCAACGATGATGTCAGGGTTTGCTGCGGCGTATCCATCATCGAACGAAATAACCCTGTCTGCCAATGAACTGGTCCAGGTATCGCCTAAATCAGTTGATTTGCCAATATGAATCTCGGCATGACCGCTTGGGGCGTTTTGGTGCCAGACCACGTACATATTGTTGTTGTAGTCTATTCCTAACGAGGGGTCATAGGCGTTAACATTCGGCGCACCGGTATAGCTTACAGGAAAATCCGCATCCGAATGTATCCAGTTATCGCCCTGATCGGTCGATTTCAAAAGCATGATCTCAAATGCGTCGGCACTTCCCAATGACTCCGCCCACACGACATATATATTTCCTGAATTATCCATGTCCATATCAAGAGGCCTTTCACCAGCCACGGGGCTACCACACGCGTGTTGACCGTCATTGGCATTTATACGGCGATCAGCAGTCTCGGATGACCATGAAGTACCATTGTCCGTCGACTTGCCAAAGTAAAGTTCATAGGTCTCCCCGGAACGCCCTTGTCGCCAAGCTAAGTATATATTACCCTCGGGGCCTACCGCGGCCCGCGCATATTGGGCCAAATACCATGATGGCTCGGGCCCTACATAGTAGCTGACATTTCTATCCGCCACCGCACCCGTCCAACCCGCCACAGCGCTTGATGCAAGGGTCAGCACCAAGACCAACATCAACAGGGCTTTTTTCATAACTTCCTCCAATTTCCGTAAAATCGTCACCCGGCATCTGAGAAGCAAAAAGCAAAGAAGCTTTAAAAACAATATACCGCAGTTCTGCCAGAAATCAACAAAATAGGGAATGTATGCGGTTCCAAAATCGAAAGGGCGCCCGAGATTTCGGACGCCCTCGCCAGCCGCTGCGCGATAATCCACAACGCCGCGGCAATTTATCAACGCACCAGCAGCATCTTCTTTGAAATCCGGGTGCTGTTGACAGTCAGGCGGGCATAATACACACCGGAGCCAGCCTCACGCCCGTCGTCCGTCCTGCCATTCCAGATCGCAGTATGATATCCAACGTCGAATTGCCTGTCGAGCAAGGTCCCGACTTTCCGGCCGAGAACGTCGAATATCTCAAGCTTCACCCAGCCCGTATTTGGCAGGCCGAATCGCATCGTGGTTGTGGGATTAAAGGGATTCGGGAAGTTCTGCCCGAGCGTGACCTTTTCAGGCAATCCGGAGTAATATTCCGATTCCACACCCACTCCCGATGATAATGTCATCCTGAACATCCAGTCGTAGAAGGGATAGAGGTTCCATCCGGAGGCGTCGTTATGCCAGTATGAGAAACGATCCATCGTACCGCTGCCGTCAGCACCGATATAAGGTCCTGACGCCGTTATGTCCGGCCAATGGACAACCACCCACAGCGGCTCCGTCGCCATTACAGGTGCTGAAAAGTCAAAGCTGGCCCAGTTGTCCGGGGCGGGCAATTCAGGATTCTCGATTGCGGCGTGGTAATTGGCCGTATCCGGCAGGCCATCAAGCTCCGCCGTCACCAGAAGATAATCCAAAGTGCCATCGTAAGCCGCCGGAGCAATATAAATCCTGACATTAGTGATGGTGAATGGAGCGATGACATTAGGATTGAATTTCTCCGCGAATTTGCGATTCGATGAGCTCGGGTAGGCATCAACCCAAATCGAGACGTCGGGGCGGCCGTCGTCGTAGAGCATCTCCTGGACCACGTGGAATTCCCTGGTGATAGTGTTGTTGGTGGGGGTATAGTCGCTGTCGACCGTGGCGGTGAATATCGCCCTGTAAAGCCCGTTGATATTCGGGGTCCATCCCTCGAATTCCAACTCCTCTTCGGCGTACGGTTCCAGGTCGTAAACCGTGGAAATCGTCGAGAACAACTCGGCGCCGGTGGAATCCTGGATGGATAGAGTCACGTCGACGGTCTCGTAAAAAGAGCCCATATTCTTGAATGTCGCCTTGGCCGTGACCGGCCATTCCACTGTTGCCTCGTCGAATGGAGACTGCACCGACATGGCCTGGATGTCATGCCAGCTGCGGAGCATTAACGTCATCTCATTGTTGGACAAATCTTGATCGCCCGCCATTGACGCCGAGAACTTTATGCGATACCTGCCGCTGCCGGGCATCGTGAACGCCGGATAGAAGACCGGGTATATCTGGAAGGACGGGAGATTGAGCACGTTTACCACGTTGCTGTAGATTACCTGGTCATTTTGCATATTGATAACGGTGCAGGCCGTGGCGAAGGTGGCCTCCTGGCTTCCGACATTGATATATGTCGCGGAGGGTATTGCAACTTCACCGGGCGCCAGAAATTCGCCCGGCTCGTCTATCGAGGCCACCGCGACATCGTTGGTCAGCGGGTCGCGTACTTTTATGGAATAGAGCATGCCGCCATTGCCGAATTGCCTGGCATGAACGGCCTTGCCTCCGGCGGAGGCATAATGTCCGGAGTCGGATATGGCCACCGAGAATACCGAACCCGGCTCATCGAGATCGTCGGCCAGCAGGAAAATGGGCACGCTGCTGGTTCGAATAAAGCAGGTTACGACATCGCCAAATGTAGCGCCATATTGACCCCAACTGCCGGCGATCGCATACCGGCCGGTCGTCGAAAGAGCCACCGAGGCCACCATATCACCGTATTCATCGTAATCTATCAATTCGGTGCCGGAGTCACCATCCCACATCTGGAATTTTCCGCCGCCAATCTGCCCGCCGACAAAATCGAGTGTCCCGCAAACCACTGTTGAGCCGTCATCGGAAAGATCGACAGCCGTCACCCAGTCGTGGCCGGTGGCTCGGATCCAGTGAGTATCATAAGTGGTCCCACTCCATTGATAGAGATAAACCACGCCTGTATAATCGCCGTTGGCGATACGCGAGCCGTTGGACGAGACCTTGGCGATACCCTGGGAATAATTCGGCAGAGCCTCCCTGACATTGCCGCTGGGAATTTCATAGACATAAAGCTGCCCGTAGCAGGACACCACCGCCACGCTGCCGTCGAGCGATAGATCCACGCCGTATAGACCCTGGGTCGGCACGAAATGGCGGGTGAAGATGGTATCCTCGGTGGCAATGCTATAGATGGCCAGGACTCCATCGTTCGCTCCCATCGCGGAGACTATAGCCAACAGATTACCATTGCCCGAAAACGAAGCTCCGCCGCCATTATAGCCGGCATCAAAGGCATACTGATAATCGGGAAGGGGCGATTCATGATTCCACAGGAAAAGGGGCAGGCCGGCGCCTGTACCAGCGAATTTTGAATCGCTGGCTCCCACGGGCATGGTCCAGGGGGTTTCGACATTGTAGCGCCATAAGGGGTATTCCAGGCCGGCCGAGGCGTAAGCGGAGTAACGCATATTGTTAAGCCACCAGCCGGCGAAAATCATCGAGCCGTCAGGTGAGGTTGTCGTGTTTTCGGCAATGGCGAATTCATGGCCGCGATCGACCCAGACCACCTGGCCCAGAATGTCGGGATTCCTGATCGGCAGGCGGCGCTCGAAATTGGTCGGGGTCTGCAATTGCCCGGGAGTCGTGGCTCTCATCAACTGCCGGCCGTTTCGGCTGGCAAAATCATACCGGATAAACCCGTTGTCATCCGATGCCGATGCCGCGAAGCAAAGGATGATGACCAATAAAACTATCAGCCATATTCTCATTTACCCTCCCAAGTTGTTGGAAAAACCTCAATGTTATGATTCTGACTTGATTTTTTTAACATAATCGCCAGGCTCCAGATTCGGAATCTGCGGCAAAGTCGAATAGCCGCCATCCATTCTTGAATATAAGGATAGTTGTGTCTAATTCAAGGGAAATGCGCATGGGTTTGGAAATATCGGTCTGGGGCGCCGAATGGCGAGATTTCAGGGCGGTCGCGCGGTCTCACCGGAAGGGGATCGGCCTGACATGTGGTCATATCTCTCAGTCGGGGGCATCGTTATCTATTGACTTGGCGGCATCGAAACCATAAATTTTCAGCCAGCATGAAGCTCTTAAAGGAATTGGAGAGGGATAGCAGGAATAAGATCCTGGGGCTTCTGCTATTCATTCTCGCGCTTTTGCTCCTGGTAAGCTCGGTTTCGTACTATTTCGGGCAGGACCATGGCGGCATACGGGCCGGTATCAAGGCCGGCGAATATTCCCGGCTTTGGGACGCTGACCCGTCAAACCGCGGCGGCATCCTGGGCGGCGCTATCGCCGCATTCCTCGATATCATCTTCGGCATCTGTTCGATATTCATACCTTTTGGCCTGGCGCTGTGGGGGATCAACCGCTTTTTCGGCCACTCTTTGGAAAATTTGACCAAGCAGACCGCCCTGACAGTGTTCTTTCTCCTTACCCTGGTTGTCCTGATTTCCCTGTTTCAGGCCCGCGCGGATTTCTCGCTACTGGGGCTGACATTCGGCGGCGCACTCGGCCATTTCCTCGCCAGCGGGCTTGTCGCACTTGTGGGCAGCCTCGTGGCCTTTACTCTGGTCCTGTCGCTTTTCATAACCGGGCTGATATTCGTCGTTCCGTCAATTGTCTCGGGTGGACGTAAGAGGGTTCTCGAATCGGCCGGCGGTATTTTCCGGGCTGTCATGGAACGGCTCAAACCTGCTCGCAAAACCAAAGCCAGGGTGCTGACTGAAACAAAGATTCCCGACGGCGGCGCAGCAAAGTTCAGGAAAAAGGAATCGGGCGAACAGGAATCAGCTTCCTTCGATGACAAGACTGCGGCGGAAATCGCCGCCACCTCACATGCCCCCCTGATCCCGGGCGCCGATCAACCGGAGGTTTCGGCTCTCAATCGTGTCAAAAGCACCCGTGTTACGATAGAGAAAGGCTCTTACCGCCTGCCATCGATAGAGCTTCTGAGTGAGCCGCCCAAGGATGGGCCCGTAGTCGACGATTCCTATTACAAGAAGACCGCCGAGGCCCTCAGGCACACGCTTCTGACTTTCGGCGTCGAGATCGAGGGAGGCGAGGTCAATATCCTTCCCGGTCCGATCATCACGCGGTTCGAATTCAAACCGGCCTCCGGTATCAAGGTGGCTCAAATCGTGAACCTGGCCGATGATTTGGCGCTGGCCATGCAGGCCGAGCGAATCAGGATCGTGGCCCCCATACCTGGGAAGCCGGCCGTCGGTGTCGAGATACCTAACAAGGTCAAGCGTGGCATTTATATTCGCGAGATTGTCTCCTCCGCGGCTTTCATGCAGGGTGAGGGACGGCTCCTTATGGCGCTGGGCAAAACCATCAGCGGTGAGCCATACGTTGTCGACCTGGCCAGGATGCCGCATTTGCTAATTGCGGGAGCCACGGGAAGCGGTAAATCGGTCTGCCTGAATTGTATCTTGACCAGCCTTATTTACAGGCTCCACCCCGACGAGTTGAGATTCATCCTGATCGATCCCAAGCGCCTGGAACTCTCTGTCTATGACGGCCTGCCGCACCTCGAAAAACCAGTCGTGACCGAGATGAAGGACTCCGAGAAGATGCTCTCCGACGCCGTGCTGGAGATGGAAGACCGCTACCGCCGCCTGGCCAGGGCCGGATGCCGTAATATCATTGAATTCAACAACCGCGAAAAAGATATCCTGCCATATTTGGTGATCGTTGTTGACGAGTTGGCCGACCTGATGATGAGCGGCCTGTCCCGTGTCGAGGCCCTGATAACGCGCTTGGCGCAGATGGCCCGGGCGGTCGGTATCCATCTGATATTGGCCACGCAAAGGCCGTCGGTTGATGTAATCACCGGGTTGATCAAGGCCAACTTCTCGACCCGCATCGCATTCCAGACAGCATCTAAAGTCGATTCGCGAACTATCCTCGATGCCAACGGAGCCGAAAAGCTCTTGGGTCGCGGCGACATGCTCTTTTCCAGCCCCGGTTTCGCCGAACCGATGAGGATACATGGCGCCTATATTTCGGTGGAGGAGACCGAGCGCCTGGTGGAATATATCAGCCAGCAGGAATACCGCACCAGGCCGATCGAGATATTCGAGAAGAGCGAGGAAGAATCTATCCCCGGATTCGATCCGGCCTCCGATCCTCTCTTCAAGGAGGCTGTCGAGCTGGTCATTCGTCACAAACAGGGTTCTGTTTCGCTCTTACAGAGACGATTGGGTGTCGGCTACCAGCGGGCGGCGCGATTGATCGACCAGCTCGAGCAGTACGGCGTTGTCGGCCCTTACGATGGCAGCAAGGCCCGCGAGGTCCTGGTCGATGAATCTTTCCTGGATTCGAGAGAGTATAAGAAATAACATCGGGAAGTTGCTGTAGGTCGGGTTCATCGAGCGAGGCCATTTGGACGAGCGGGGGAACCCGACAATCTGAGAAAATGAAAACGCTACGCCGAATCGATTTGAGAGAGAGGTTGTATTTTTTGACGGTGGTGACCGATGGCCGCCGGCGCCTGCTTTTGAAAGACGTGGACATCTTCTGGCAAAGCTGGGACGAGCAGGAATTGGATGCCTGGGTCATTCTGCCCGAACACTTCCATGTGATGCTGGCCAACGGCGCCAGGTGCATTTCGGAGATCATGCATCGCTTCAAGCGCAGGTACTCGACCCGGCACGCCTTCAAATTCGGAACCGGCAAAGTGTGGCAGAACCGGTTTTGGGACCACATTATCCGGGACGAAGACGACTATCACCAGCACCTCGACTACATTCACTTCAATCCGGTGAAGCACGGGCTAGTTGAAAAGGCGCACGATTATCCCCATTCGTCCATTAAAAAATTCAAGGATTGGTATCCTGAGGATTGGGGCGTATTAGAGACCGAGGAGCCACAAGGTGAGTTCGGGGAATGAATGTCGGGTTCCGCCGACCTCGTCCTGCGGACTCGGTCTTCATGAACCCGACCTACCGAGTATGAATTCATGAAAGTAGCATTTAGCGACCTGATTGGAGAATAAGCAAAATGTTGGCCGTTTTTATAACCCTAGCCCTGTTAACCTTGACCACGGATCCCCACGGCGATGAGCTTCTGAACAAGATGGCGCAGCGATATTCGGCCGCCGAGGGTATCCAGTGGACCATGCAGTCATCGGTGCATTCCCCGGCATTCGATGAAACCGAGACGACACCGGTGGAATTCGCGTTCAATACCCCGGATACTTTCTATTTCAAAAGCCCTCAGGAGGAGATCCTGGGGATTGCCGACACTATCTGGGTCATGTCCAAGCGGCACAAGCAGATTCAGAAGAAGATGACCGAGGCTTATGTCATGCCTGCCGACCTGATCATCAATTGGCACGAGCGCTACGATATCGAGGGGTACTCGGTCAAAAAGGGCGTGAACGAGTTCGAACTCGCCGGGCACGATGGTGTAAGACCAACAGCCTTGAGATTAACTGTCAGCAAGGACGACCGTATCCAGAAAATCTATTATGAGGATTCGTCGGGCAACGATGTTACCCTGAAAATCAAAAGCGAGAAGCTCCTCCGGGCGCCCAGGCTCAATCTGTTCCACCAGAGGGTGCCTAAGGGCTATAGAATCATCGACTTAACAGAATAGATATTATTATCCAGGTTAAATGATTTGTATGGCAATTGTATCTGAAATGGTTATATTTTAGTTATGATTACCGCTAAAAATCCGGGGGGATCTCCCGCGTAATGGGGGAAACAAAGCAAAAAACCTATTACCTGGCGACATTGGGTTGCCCCAAGAACGAGGTTGATTCCGAGGCAATCGAGGCCGACCTGGTCGCGGCCGGGTTAATCAAGGCCAACGATTCAACGTCCGCGGATCTTGTTATTGTTAACAGTTGCGGCTTTGTCAATGACGCCAAAGTCGAGAGTATCCACACGGTGCTGGACCTCAATCAGGATCGAGGTAAGGATTCCGTGCTGGTGCTTTGTGGATGCCTTCCTGCCAGGTATAACCTGACCCGTTCATTGGACGAGGTGGACATTTTCCTTCCCTGGAACAAGCATGAGGAGCTTCGCCAGCGGCTGGCCGAAATTGGCTGGCAGGTCGGGAAACTACCAATTGAATGTAAACGGATGCCACCTAAAACGCCCTACGGCTATATTCGCATATCCGAGGGTTGCGACAACCACTGCGCCTACTGCGCCATCCCCGCCATTAAGGGGCCGTTCGTCAGCCGTCCCCCGGATGAGATCATCGAGGAGGCTGAATTTCTATCCGCCAATGGGGTCAAGGAGTTGATTCTTATTGGCCAGGATACGACCCTTTACGGCAAGGGACTGGCCGAGCCGGCCTCTCTCGGGCGGCTCTTGAATAGACTCGCCGAGTTTTCATTGGATTGGATCAGGCTTCTTTACGCCCATCCGGCGCACCTGGACGATGAGGCGATCTCGGCCATGATTCAAAACGACAGGGTGGTCAAATATGTCGATCTGCCTTTGCAGCATATCAACGACAGGCTGCTGAAGAAGATGAACCGCAAGGTGACACGGCGCCATATTGAAAAGCTGATCGAAAAACTGCGTTCCCGGATACCTGGGATCGTGCTTCGCACTACATTCATCGTAGGTTTCCCCGGCGAGACCGACCTGGAATTCGCCGAGCTGCTGGAGTTCTGCGAAAAAACGGAATTTGACAATGTCGGAATTTTCAAGTATTCGCCCGAGGATGGCACCCCGGCCTACAGGTTCCGCGGCCGGCTCGATGTCGAGACGATCGAGGAAAGATACTTGACTCTGCTCGATGCACAGAATATGATTTCAGCAGGCAAGCAGAAAGCGCGCCTGAAATCGAAAGAACGGGTTCTGCTGCATGGGGTCGATGGCGATGGCAAGGGGTATGCTCGAGGCTGGTTTCAGGCCCCCGAGATCGACGGGCAGATTATTATCGAAAACTGCATGGCGGACCCCGGCGGGTTTGTCGACGTGGTGATCGAGCGAAATGACCCGTATGATCTGTTCGCCAGGCAACTTAACCGCCAATCTCCGGGCGGAGTAGATGGGAGGTAACGTGGCTTTGACAGGCAAAAAAATAAGAACGTCGGGAATCATAGTCTCCCGTCCTGTTAGCTTTACCTTTCTTTTAATCTATTTCCTGCAGGCGGTCTGCATCGTCTGGCTTATCTACCAGTATATCGAGCATCAGAAAACGATAACCAACCAGCAGAAGAAAATCGAGGAGCTCGAGCAGAAGGTCAAGATTCTCGACATTATCGAGGAATACCAAATCGGTTTCAATGACCAGGAGGTCATGACTCTGACCAACGTCATTTTCGACGAGAGCGACAAATTCGGCCTCGACCCGCTTCTGATACTGGCGGTTATAATTGCGGAAAGCTCGTTCAGGAAACACCAGGTTTCCGAGATGGGCGCCGAGGGACTCATGCAGCTCATGCCTAAGACCGCCCAAACGGTGGCCGCCAAGTGGGGGATTGAATGGCCCCAGAAAGAGGGCCTGCGCAACCCGGGGCTGAATGTCAGGGTGGGCACGGCATATCTATTCGAATTGATCCTTGAATTCAAGGATATCAAGCGCGCTATCACGGCCTATAATATCGGGGTCGGCGTGACCAGGGAATACGCATATTTCGGCGCCACCCCGCCGGCCAGGTATTATAACAAGGTCAGGAAAATTTATCAGGAATTGCGGAGCCGCTTTGAGAAAAAATAGATTATTCGTCGGCGGCGGCTGTCTTCTCGCGCTTTCGATTTCAACCGCGTCCGCCGGCCCGATATCCAACGAGCAAGTCGTTATAAGCGCCACCGCCCGCGCGATCGACACCCTCTATACCAGAGTGACACCCCGGGATTTGAACATCATATCCGATAGCGGGGGCCTGGACAAACTTATTTTATACGGTATCTCGGAGGGCTTGAGGGGGAAATTCGATCGTATCATGATTGCCACAAGCCCCGAGACCACCGGCTACAACCTCTATTTTGACATGCTGGGATTTGATCTGGGTTACCGCGCGGGATCGTCACGTGGATTTCTAAAGGGGCGAATGATCAGGCGTGAGCTGCAATGTGAACTGCGTATAAATATCAGAGATGGCAGGGATGGGGCCCTTCGCGAAACGAAGAATCTGGGCGTTGGCTACATCGACGAAATCGAGCGCTCCGATGTCAGTTTCGTGAACAGCCGCGAGATACCCGAGTTGGCCCCCGAGCCGCCCGGATCGAGCTGGTCGCGCTATGCCGAACCGTCGCTTGTGGTCGCCTCCGTGGGCGCGTTGGTTTACTTGTTTTTCGCTAACAGATGAGGTTGTCTTGATGAAACGTCTGGTATTATCGGTTATTTTATTTGGAATGGTCGGCGCTGTGCTATCGTGCTCGAAAGGCGGCCTTAAGGAAATGCTGGGACCCCGGGAGCAGTTCCAGAAAGCAATGGCATACTATGATAATGAGGACTTTCTCAAGTCCCAGGCCGAATTCCAAAAGGTGGTATATGGGTTCCCCGGACAGCCGTTCGTGGACTCCGCCCAGTTTTACCTGTCGATGTCATATTATCAAATTGAAAGCTATCCTGAGGCGATTGGGGAATTCAAGCGCCTGCTTCAGGCGTATCCAACATCGGCGCTGGCCGATGACGCCCAGTATTATGTCGGCATGTCTCATTTCAACGAGTCGCCGGGATTCACCAAGGATCAGACCGAAACTTATGCCGCTATCGACGAATTCGGAGTTTTCCTCGACAGGTTTCCATCGAGCTCTTACGCCGGGGACGTTCAAGCCAGGCTCGATATACTCTATGACAAGCTGGCCAGGAAGTTATTCAAGAGCGGCCAGTTGTATCTAAAGCTCAACGATTTCGAGCCGGCCCTGATATATTTCGAGCAAGTCAGGGACAATTATCCGGAGACCGAATGGGCCAGGTTGGCTCTCTACTACACCGGCGAGGCGCAACTTAAGCTCGGCCGCAAATCCGACGCTCTGGAGACATTCCAGAATTTCGTAACCGCCTTTCCCGACCATAAGCTCTCGAAAAAGGCCAGGGAACAGATAGAGAAGCTTAGCCCCGCTCAGGCAGGGGGATAAGATTGGCGCGCGTGGGCATACTGGGAGGCACCTTCGACCCGCCGCACAATGGTCATATCGCCATAGCCAGGGCCGCGCTCGACCAACTGCGGCTTTCGAAGATTATTTTCGTGCCGGCGCGAATACAGCCCCATAAGATACTGACAACCACCGCACCGGCCGAGGCCAGGCTCGATATGCTGCGACTGGCATTAGATGGCGACGACGCTTTCGAGATATCCGATATCGAGCTTCGGCGCAATGGGCCATCATATACGGTCGATACGCTGGAGGAGTTCAGACAAGAACGTCCGCATGACGATTTCTTTCTCATCATCGGCGCTGACAATATATCCGAGATCGAGACCTGGCACAATCCCGGCCGGATATTCGAGCTGGCCACTGTTGCCGCCGCCAACCGTCCCAATTTCACGCCATCGGGCAAATATATGCATGCAATTGTCTATTTTTCCATGACTCCCACCGATATCTCCTCGACTGAGATCAGGGAGCGGATCGCCGGCGGCCGGCCGATCTCGGAAATGTTGCCGTCCGTGGTAGAAGAATATATCAAGAAAAACGGACTATATTCCAATGTCTAAGCTGATTTTGATAGATGGCTCGGCGGTGGCCTACAGGGCGTACTTTGCTTTCATCCGCAATCCCCTTATCAACTCACGGGGTGAGAACACCGGGGCGGTCTTCGGATTTATCAACTCTCTCATGAAAATCATCAAGGAACATAAGCCGGATTATATCGCCGTGGTTTTCGATACCGCCGCTCCCACATTCCGCCACAAGATCCACGCCGATTATAAGGCAACGCGTCCCCAGATGCCTGTGGAGTTGATCGAGCAGCTTCCCTGGATCAATCAGGCGATCGATGCGTTCAGAATCAAGACCCTGCGTATCGAAGGTTACGAGGCGGATGATATAATCGGCACGCTGTCGGAGAGGGCCGCCAGGACAGGCATGGAAACGCTGCTATTCTCGGGCGATAAGGACTTTTTCCAATTGGTGCGCGACGATGTCAGGATACTCCATCCCAGGGATTTCGCCATTCTCGATGCCGCCGGTGTCAAAGAGCGATTTGGGGTCCTGCCGGAGCAGGTGATAGATACCCTGGCTCTTATGGGTGACACCTCTGATAATATCCCCGGTATCCCCGGTGTTGGACCCAAGACCGCGGTCGGCCTGATAGAGGAGTTTGGCAATCTCGATAAGGTCCTCGAGGATGGACCGAAAAAAAGAAAGGGGAAACTGTCCGAGCTTCTCAAGGAGCATGCCGATCTGGCCAGGCTGTCGCGCGAGTTGGCCACAATCATGACCGATTGTCCGATCCAATTGGAATTCGACGAGCTCAAAACACGCGAGCCGGATTTGGATTCGCTTGTCCCGCTTTTGCGTCGGTTGGAATTCAAGGGGCTGGCCGATAAATTCGCCGCCCCCGCGGCTGAAAATCTATTCGATCAGCAGAGCGAAAAGACAGCCGACAATTATAAGGCTGTCCAGACACTTGATGAGCTTGATACTATCCTCGCCGAGGCCGAGAAAAAAACGGAAATCGCGCTCGACACCGAAACCACGGGCCTGGAGGTCATTGAGGCCGGCTTGGTCGGAATCTCCCTCAGCATGCAAGAGGGGACTGCGTTCTATTTTCCGGTTGGCCACGCCGAGGGCAGTAACCTGCCGAAAAGCGAGGTCCTGGGGCGATTCTCTCGCTTTTTCCAATCGAAAACGAAGATTATCGGCCACAATATCAAATTCGACCGCCAGATTTTGCGCAATCACGGTGTCGAGATGCGCAACCTCTCTTTTGATACCATGATCGGCGCCTACCTTCTCGAGCCGGGCAAACGCTCTTATGACATGGATTCGCTGGCTCTCGAGTATTTCAATTATCGAAAAGTCTCGATTACGGAGTTGATCGGGTCCGGCAAGAAGCAGATAAGTTTCGCCCGGGTGCCGATTGAAAAGGCGGCGCCGTACGCCTGTGAGGACGCTGATTTCACATTGCGCCTTAAATCGCTTCTGGAGCCGCAACTGGCCAAGCTGAAGCTTCAGCCGCTGATGAACGAAATCGAAATGCCGCTGGTGCCGGTCTTGGGCGATATGGAGGCCGCCGGAGTCAGAATAGATACCGGATTTCTGAAGGAACTCTCGCTGGTCTATGGGCAAAAGATGAAAGAGGTCGAGGAGCGAATCTACAAGGAGTGCGGCGAGATTTTCAATATCAATTCGCCTCGGCAACTCGGGAAAATCCTGTTCGACAAGCTCAAGTTGGCCTCGACCAGGCGCACTGCCAAGGGCGGGGCCAGGGCAACCTCGGTTGACATTCTCGAAAAGTTGGCCGAGGCTCATCCTGTCCCCCGGATGGTTCTCGAGTATCGCCAGCTCATGAAACTCAAGTCCACCTATGTCGATGCCTTACCCCTTCTGGTCAGCCGGAAAACAGGACGGGTGCACACCAGCTTCAATCAGACAATTGCCGCCACCGGCCGGCTGTCATCATCCGATCCCAATCTGCAGAACATCCCGATCAAGACTGAGGAGGGTCGCGAGATCCGGAAAGCCTTCATCCCCGGCGACAAAGACTTCCGCATATTATCGGCCGATTACTCCCAGATCGAGCTTCGCATAATGGCCCATTTCGCCAACGACAGCACCATGATCAAATCGTTTCAGGCCAGCGAGGATATTCATCGCCGCACCGCCGCTGAGGTCTATGGGGTGGATATCAAAGACGTTTCTCCGGAGCAGCGTCGCGCCGCCAAGACCGCCAATTTCGCCATCATCTATGGTGTTTCGGCATATGGGCTGTCGCAACAGTCGGAGCTGTCGCTTACGGAGTCGAAAGATTTCATCGATATCTATTTCGAGCGATACCCCGGTATCAGGAAATATACCGAGGAGATAAAAGAGTTCGCCCGCAAGAACGGCTATGTGACGACTCTGTTCGATCGTCGGCGTTATCTGACTGATATCAACGCCCAATCGGCCCAGGCCCGGCAATTTGCCGAGCGGATGGCAATCAACATGCCGATCCAGGGTACCGCCGCCGACATGATCAAGATCGCCATGATTCGGATTGCCGATAAGATGCGGGGCATGAAATCGCGGATGATTCTGCAGGTGCACGACGAGCTTGTGTTCGATGTCCATGTCGACGAGGTGGATCGCCTCAGGGAAATGGTCGTGCGCGAAATGGAAGGGGCGGTGAAGCTTCGAGTCCCCATCAAGGCCGATGTTGCAGTCGGCCAGAACTGGCTGGAAGCGAAATAGGAAATTTTCGAAAAGGAATCGGAAGGAAAAGAAGATTATGAATCCCAGCCACCAATTCCTGATTCTTAGTGTAAGGGCGTATTGCGATACGCCCCTACAATATAAATTATACGCCTGCTTAGGTTAGATCTGCTATGCCTGAGAAACGCAAATCTGTCATAATCGGCCTGACCGGCGGCCCCGGGACCGGGAAATCGCTGGCCGCGAAGTTCCTTCGTAACAAAGGCGCCGTCGTCCTTTCCGGTGATGAGGCCGGCAAGAGGGCGGTGGAGACCCGGTCGGTGCGCGATAAGCTGGTTAAAGCGTTCGGGCGAGAAATCCTGAAGCGCGATGGCGGCCTCGACCGCAGAAAACTTGGCCGGATTGTTTTCGGTGATCCGGACGAATTGGAAAAACTAAATGACATTGTCCATCCAGGTCTACTGCGAATTCTAAAGGCCGATTTAGAGGAGCAGAAAAGGAAGCGCGTGCGCCTCGTTGTCATCGACGCCGCGCTGATTTTCGAATGGATGATCGCCAACTGGTGCGATTATATCTTGGTGGTGACTGCCCGACGCGATATCCGCATGGAGCGTCTGATCAAATCCGGCCTGACACGCAAAGAAGCCATTGACCGCATAAATTCCCAGATCCCCGACCGCGATAAGGCCGCCCTCGCCGATTATGTGATCGAGAACAACGGCACCAAGGCGGAGTTTCGGCGCAAGGTGGATGAGTTTGTGAATCTAATAATTGTAGGGGCGTTCAATTGAATGCCCCATGATCGAAAGGGTCATCGCGAGCGACCCATTTGGGGAGCCCAGACGGGTCCAACGGACCCGGCGGGTCCGTCTGGACGTGGCGATCGCATTGCATTCAACCGACTTTTGGAAATGCGTGAGATTGCCACGGCTCAAATGGGCCCCGCAATGACTGAGTGCCAGCAGGCATGTCCCGCCTTTTCTATTGACTAACATCGCATTATGAGATTAATTCGCAATGAAAGTTATGGTGGTTTGCCCACTTTTGGGAGAAAGAATCGAATTGCGCAAAGGAAATTTCAAACAACTCAAGAACAAGCTCGGCAAGATCAAATTGTTGATTTTCGATGTCGACGGTGTCCTGACAGACAATACGGTATGGATGGGGGCTGACGGCGCCGAGCTCAAACGCTTCAATGTCGCCGACGGCATGGGGGTCTATATCGCCCGCCGGGCCGGAATCCCGACGGCATTCATCTCCGGGCGGCCCTCGGTGGCGACTATCGCGCGGGTCAACGAGCTGGGAATCGAGGATTTTTTCCAGGAGCGCGGCCCCAAACGTGTCCCGTTTGAAAAGCTTCTGGGAAAATACAAGCTCACCGGCGAACAGGTGGCGTTCATGGGAGATGACGTTATCGACGTGCCGCTCATGAAACTGGCCGGAATATCGGCGACTGTTCCGCACGCGCCGGCCTATATCAGGAAATACGCTGATATCGTGACCACGCACGAGGCCGGCATGGGCGCCGCCCGAGAGCTGGTCGATCTGGTCATTCAAGCGAAAGGATTCGACCCTGTCGATCTCACTTATAAATAAAGCCCGCGAGGTAGTCCTCAAAGAGGCCGAGGCCGTGCGTTCCATGGCCGACCGCCTCGATTCCAATTTCGAGAAGGCGGTCGATCTGCTATACAACTTGAAAGGCCGCGCCATCATATCCGGGATCGGCAAATCGGGCCAGATCGCCAGGAAGATTGCCGCCACGCTGTCCTCGACCGGCACGCCGGCCTTCTTCATCCACCCCACCGAGGGGATTCATGGCGATATCGGGATGGTGCTTTCCGGCGATGTTGCCATTGTCATCAGTAAATCGGGTGACACCGAGGAAGTCATCAAGCTCCTGCCGATTTTCAAACGGCTCGAGGTTCCGATTATCGCGATCACAGGAGACACCAATTCGCCGCTGGCCGAGGAGTCAGATGTCGTTCTCGACGCCTCTGTTGACTGCGAAGCCTGCCCGCTCGATCTGATACCGACATCATCCACCACGGCGGCGCTTGTCATGGGGGATGCCCTGGCGGTGGTTCTTCTCGAAATGCGCGGTTTCACCACCGACGATTTCTCATTCATCCATCCCGGTGGGGCGCTGGGCCGCAAGCTGGTCAAGGTCGGCGAGTTGATGCATACCGGCGCCGAGCTCCCGATCGTGCGGCATGATGCCGCTTTCAGAGATATGGTGCTGGAAATGACCTCGAAACGATTCGGCTTGACGTTCGTAGTGGATGATAAGGGAAAAATGATCGGCATCTTTACCGATGGTGACCTTCGCCGTACGGTCGAAAGCCACGTCAATCCGATGAACCTGACCGCCGGGCAAATCGCCACGCCAAATCCCAAGCGGATATCAGCCCACGAATTGGCGGCCACGGCGGTGGCTATCATGGAGGATTACAAAATCACCAGCCTGGTTATCACCGATGATGAGAATAGGCCGGCCGGCCTGATCCACTTGCACGACCTGTTGAGGGCCAAGGTGGTCTGATGTCATCGGGCAGGAAAATCAAGAACGATATTATCTATGGCCTGCTAAGGGGCGTCATGTCTATTATCGAGTCCCTGCCGCGTGATATGGCTCTTAAGTTCGCGGGTGTGCTTGGCGAGATGGCGGCTATTTTCGATTCGAAAGAACGCCACCTGGCCGAGAATAATCTCCGCCGCGCCTACGGCAACGCTTGGGACGATGAGAAAATCGAAATGGTGGCCCGCGAGTGTTTCGCGCAGCTCGCCCGTAACGCCGCTGATGTTATCCGCTCACAGCAGTGGGACGAGTCCGAGCTGGCTGACATGGTCCGGGAAGTGGTCGGTTTTGAACATTTCGAGACCGCCTATGCCAGGGGGCGCGGAGTCGTTGGTGTCACCGGCCATATCGGTAATTTCGAGCTATTGGCGGCCTGGTTTTCGTCGGTCAAGAGAGTTCGGCTCTCGGTAATCGGAAGGAAGTTGTATGACGAGAGACTCGATGAACTTGTTATTGAACATCGTGAACGCTGGGGCATGGAGAATATTCCAAGCGATTCGCCGAAGCGGGTCCTCGAGGCTCTTCGCAACGGGCGGATGCTGGGCGTGCTGATGGACCTTGATTCCTCGCGTGTGGCGGGGTATTTCGTGCCATTCTTCGGACATCCGGCCAAAACCGCCGCCGGGGCGATCGCAATTGGCCGCCGAACTGGCAGCCCGGTCGTGCCGATGGCGCTTTTCCGTCGCCCAGACGATTATTACAAAATCGTGGTGCTGCCTGCATTCGATATCCCCTGCACCGATAATAAAGAGGAGGATATTATTATGGCGCTCGCGCAATGCAACCGGGCATTGGAGGAACTCATCAATATCGATCCGACACAGTGGGCCTGGATACACAACCGCTGGAAAAGCAAACCGGCTTCGGGGTCGGATAATAAAGGCGGCTTGCCGGTCGCCGACCCGGCCGCCGATGGGGAGGAGTTCGGCTTATCAAACGCTTAATCTGCATAATGTCTGTTCTGGCGTTTACCGCCTGCGAGCAGACACCCAAGCCGACACCGCAGCAGGCCGCAGGCAAAATGCCGGATTCGATTCTCGAGCACGCGACCATAGTCATGACCTCGGCCGGGCTAAAAAAAGCCGTCATGCTGGCAGACACCCTGTACATTTTCGAAAAGGAAGATTCATCGACCGCGATTGCCGTCAAGGTCGATTTTTATAACGATGCCGGCCAATTCCAGTCGACTCTGACTGCCAATCGCGGCCTGGTCCGCCAGAAACGCGAGACATTTACTGTCTGGGGCGATGTGGTCGTGGCCAACGACACCTCGCGTTTGGAGACGCAATCGCTCGACTGGGATGCCAAACGGGGCCTAATCGCCACCAGTGATTTCGTGGAATTCCAACGTCGTGATGACATTCTCACCGGTTACGGCATGGAGGCCGACAGCAGACTCGAGAATGTGCGTATCCTGCGCGATGTCAAAGGCCGTATCAGCGATATCCCGCAATCTGAGGAAGCAATAGACAGCCTTGACTCGCCTCGAAAAGAAAGCCAGGTTCCGGAATGACCGATACCGGCCAGCCCAACGCCCTCAGGGAATCGCCCGCTCAGCCAACCCCGAAATCGAATCTTCGCTCGGAGAACCTGCTTAAAATCTACAAGCGACGCCGCGTGGTCAACGGTATCTCAATTGAAGTTAACTCCGGTGAGATCGTGGGGCTGCTGGGCCCCAACGGGGCCGGCAAAACGACCACATTCTACATGATCATCGGCCTGATTCGCCCCAACAGCGGCAAGATTTTCATGGATGATCACAACCTGACCCGTCTTCCAATGTACAAACGCGCTCGACGGGGTATCGGCTACCTGCCGCAGGAACCATCCATTTTCCGCAAGCTCAATGTCGAACAGAATATTATGGCCATTTTGGAGACGCTTCCCTTTTCTCGGAAAGAACGCAAGGAGCGCCTGGAGAAGCTACTCGAGGATCTCGATATCAAGCACCTGCGCAAATCGATGGCTTATAATCTCTCGGGTGGTGAGCGCCGGCGAGTCGAGATCGCGCGCGCCCTCGTAACCCAGCCCAAATTCATCCTGCTCGATGAGCCATTCTCGGGGATCGACCCGATCACGGTCGAGGAGATTCAGCGCATCATAGCCCGCTTGCGCGAAAACGGCCTGGGCATCCTCATTACCGACCACAACGTGCGCGAGACCCTCTCGGTGACCGACCGCGCTTATATCATTTTCGAGGGCACGATATTGAAATCGGGATCATCCCAATTTCTGGCCGATGACCCCGAAGCCCGCAAGATCTACCTTGGCGAGAAATTTCGGCTAAATTAGCGAATCCCGTGCCGGTGCAGTCGGGTGGCAACCCGACTGCACATTAACAGCTTAGTAGGTCAGGTGCCCCGGCACCTGACGCTCTTAATTTAATAATTAGCTGACAACTCAAAAGAGTCGAAACCACGGGGGTTTCGACCTAAGGCGGCGTCTGGAACACTTTCCTGGCGCCTGAGGATCTGACGTCACCTGGGATTGGCGTGTGATTGGCCAGCAAGCGTGTCGGGTCACGTCCGGCTGCTACCGGACTACGACCCGACACAACGAGGGCAGGTTAGTGATAACAGCAATAGGCATTTGTGTGAAAATTCCGGGGAAACTCCGCAAATTGTTTTCCCTTTACACTGCCCCCCCGGAATCATAAAATGCATGCGATGCGAGCGTGCGTTCTCATATTGGATTCCTGCGGTGTGGGGGAGATGCCCGATGCCGTCGACTATGGCGATATCGGGGCCAACACCCTTCGCAATATCGGCCTGGCGCTTGCCCGCCATCCATCTGGAGGGCTGTCGAAGGGCCTGGAGCTTTCCAGCATGGCCGGCCTGGGGCTGGGCAACATCGTCGATATCCCCGGCACGCCGCCGTCCAAAAAGCCCAAAATGTCATTCGGCAAAGCGGCCCAGCTTTCAGCCGGCAAGGATTCGACGGTCGGCCATTGGGAGCATTTCGGTATCATTACCAAAAGGCCTTTTCCCACCTACCCGAACGGTTTCCCGCCGGAGATCATCGCGGATTTCGAGCATCGCACGGGCCGCAAGGCGATCGGCAATAAGCCCGCCTCGGGCACCGAGATCATCAAGGAGCTCGGCGAGACGCATATGAAGACCGGGGCGCTGATTGTCTACACCTCGGCCGATTCGGTTTTCCAGGTGGCGGCGCATCGCCAGATCGTCTCGATCGACGAGCTCTACCGTTGCTGCCGCATCGCCCGCGAGATCATGACCGGCGAGCATGGCGTTTCGCGAGTTATCGCCCGGCCGTTCGATGGCGCGCCCGGGCAGTTCTATCGCACCGAGGAACGTCACGATTTCTCGCTGGCGCCGCCCTCGAAAACCGGCCTCGATATTCTCAAAGATGCCGGCTGCGATGTTATCGGGATCGGCAAGATTTACGACCTGTTCGCCGGTTCAGGAATCACGCAGACCCACCCGAGCAAATCAAACGCCGATGGTATCGACAAATTGATCGAAGTTCTGAGTTCCAATTTCAACGGCCTGGTGTATATTAACCTCGTGGATTTCGATATGCTCTGGGGCCATCGGAACGATCATATAGGCTTTGCCAAAGGCCTACGTTTTTTCGACAGCAGGCTTGACCGGATAACGGGTAAGCTTCGCGACGGCGACCTCTTCATCATCTCGGCCGACCACGGCTGCGACCCGACTACGCCATCGACGGACCACTCGCGCGAATATGTCCCGATACTGGCCGGCATTTATCCGTTCAATAAGCGGGGCGCGTTGCTGGGAACCAGACAATCATTTGCCGATATCGGGGCGACAGTTCTCGAATTATTTGGGTTGACGCAGCCGGTTGGCGAAAGTTTCTTGCAGGAATTGAAATGATAGATTGGGAAAAACTGATCTCGGCTGCCAGAGCGGTCCGCGAGAATGCCTATGCAAGATTTTCCAACTTCAAAGTCGGCGCCGCAATTTTATCGGCTGACGGCCGTGTCTTCACAGGATGTAACGTCGAAAATTCATCGTATGGCCTGACCATCTGCGCCGAGCGGGCCGCGCTTTTCAAAGCCGTCTCCGAGGGCGCGAAAGATATTATCGCGCTGGCCTTGTTCACCGATTCCGCGCCGCCGGCCCGCCCATGCGGCGCCTGCCGCCAGGTCCTTTTCGAATTCAATCCCGACCTGGAGATCGTGTCGGCCAATTTGAGCGGGAATGTGGATAAATTCAAATTATCGGATATATTCCCCGAGGGATTCAGGCTCGTATGAACCTGGGACGTGTGATCGGCTGCCTGTGGGCATCGGCCAAGCACGAATCTCTTTCCGGAGGCAAGCTCCTGATTGTATCTATCCTGGATAACAAGGGCAACACTACGGGGGCATATGAGGTTGCCTACGACACGGTCGACGCGGGAATAAATGATACTGTCATTACAGTCAGGGGATCATCGTCCAAAATGACATCGCAGACGGAGAGCGCCACCATTGATTGCGCTATCGTGGGAGTTGTTGATCATGTCGAAAGATGAATTGATCGAGAAAATTGTGAATGAGGTATTGGCCGGGCGTCAGGCGCTCTCGGGAAGGAATGATGATAGCGACGACGACTGCGGTCGCTGCGACGGATGCGGGCACTGCGTTTCCGAGCGCCCCGAGGCGGTAGCCCGTATCGCCAACGCCGGCGCCGGGCGGCTGACCTCGACAATCGGCGTGGGCAAGAATATCGACGCGGCCATTGCGGCCATGATAGATCATACCATACTGAAACCCAACGCCACCGCGCGCGAGATCGAACAACTCTGCGGCGAGGCGCTTGAATTCGGTTTCTACTCGGTCTGTATCAACCCGACCCACATCGCCCGCTGTCGCTCAATACTGGCCGGCTCGCAGGTCAAAGTCTGCACCGTGGTCGGATTTCCCCTGGGAGCCAACAGCACGACCGTGAAATCTTACGAGGCCAAAAATGCCGAGGCGATGGGGGCCGATGAGATCGATATGGTCATCAATATCGGA
>Ga0154764_1117_pt1 | contig 41044 bp, 36 predicted proteins | sample Rifle2008BG16ft_FD_105772 | JGI IMG/M metagenome (GOLD analysis project Ga0154764, IMG submission 105772) | candidate division Zixibacteria bacterium RBG_16_53_22
TCGGCCCCTTGCCGGAAAGCAGCATTCGTCCCGCCCGTACTCGACGCTTGGTCGCTTCGTCCATCTTTTTTGCCATGCAACACCTCCGATATGAAAGCAATATCGGTATAACGCATGAGATTGAAAAAGGTTGTCATGATTTGTGTAAAGATCAATAAGCAATGATTTTGACTATTGGCATATATGTCGCCTAACTAACTGACTGCTGTGTAATACATAAGCCCGGCGGATACCTCAGCTCTTTTTGAGGGCGATGAAATTCGAGATCCGCTCGATGGAATCGAGATTGTCAGGCAACATTTCGCTGTCCTCAACCTTGAGGCCGAAGGTGTCCTCGATAAAGAAGATGACCTCGAGCACACCCGTGGAGTCAATGATGCCGCGATCGAGCAGAGAAGCACCGTCCTCAAGTGCTGCCGGGTCTGCCACATAGAAGTTTGACGTTACAAAGGCACGTACCTGTTCTTTGGTATCCATGCAGATATTTTTCCTTTCAACCTGAAAACTTTACTCAAGAGGGAGCGGCAAAGCCACACGCGACTTGTTGCATATATATTTTTTCATTATATCTCAATATCCATCCTTTTTGAGTCACTCTATGCGCTTGCACATGATTCACATTGCATACTTTGAAACGCTGGGTGCGATTCTTTTAAGTAGTATGACTGATACAGATGATGCAAAAAAAACAACAAAAGGCATACCCAATTCGGATACAAGCTTGGTATGGGAAATAATCATAAAACATAAGGGGTGTATTAGATAAATGCCTAAAGCGCATTCCGATAACCAGTTAAAGTTGATCCTTGCTGGAAGAGTTCGGTTAAACAACAGAACTGCAGCACTTACGCTGACGCCCAGCAAATAAGGAACACCAATTCCGGGCATGGGTAATATTGAGAGATAAGCTGCCAATGCCAGAATAATTAGAAGCAGCGCGGATCGCGCCGGACTTGGTAAAGCGTAGTAATTGGCAAGAAAAACTCCGATAAGAATCCCATTTACAGCATGCGCATATTGTGCGATTGGAGCTCCGAGTTTAAGTGACCATGGTCTCCAATCGGAGGCCATAATGAAAATTAATATTGCTGATGCTGCGCTAGCATACGCAATTATACGTGGTGTTATATGATCTCTTAGCCAGTCGAATGCGAAGAGAGTAAAAAAGATGAAAGGCATGAACCACAGATGAATACTAGGTCCAGTCAAAATTCCGAAAATAATTCCGTTATCGAGTGGAATTAATGGCTTGTGCCTCGCGAGGTTAATTGCCCCATAAATTACAAACCACACAATCCATGGTACTAACAACCTTTTGGCCCTATCCATCACGTTCTTGGGAACTCTAGTGCTTTGCGCTGACAGATAAAGGGAAAGAACAAGAAACACGATCAGGCCTGAGTAAGCAATATCGCGGCCTACGGCGCCTAAGTGAAACCAAACTATACCAAAGGCACTAATCACCCGAAGCAATTCAATATCCTGTCTTTTATTCATTTTGTGTCGCTATGCTTTATTCACATTTTAATGCTCTTGCAAAGCCAATGAGAATCCTGGGCAATCCGCTACACGGCAAATGGCATCCATATATGAACAGGTTGTTGTCATTAAGTATTCCACGGGATTCTGCCACCAATTCCAGGAGTATTTAGCCGGTTTAGTCAAAGTGAAGCGACGCAATGATTTCAGATTAATAGCTTTGTCTCACTGTTGTCAATTTTTCTCCCATACTTGGAGTTTATTTGTGATCTTATTAGTGACGAGGTGCGTGTTGCTTCAGGGCGCAAGCGCGCAGAGCGAGCGACGCGGCACGAGTGGATATGGGGTAAAATCAGTCTAAGTTGTTTATTTGGCTCGATACGATATGATTTGCCAGCATTCGTTTGCCCTGAGCTTGTCGAAGGATTTGTTTTCGGCTCGAAGCTCACCACGAACGGCCCAACAGGAGCCGTTCTTCTGAAATTGATTGCTCGGTAAAGGAGGGACTCAGAGTGTCTGTCAGCGGCAAAATAATAATGGTAACCGGTGCAGGTTCCGGGCTTGGCCGCGCTCTGGCGGTGGGGCTTACACAGCGCGGAGCCACCGTCATCGGGCTGGGCAGCCGCGATTCTTCATTGTCGGATACAGAGTCTCTGATAGAAAACAACCGGTTCAGTTGCCACGTGGTTGACGTATCTGAATCTGAGGCTGTTACGAACATTGTGCAACAAATCGTCGGACAATTCGGCAGAATTGACGTGTTAATCAATAACGCTGCCGTTTATCCAAAAGTCAGCTTTCTCGATCAGGATGCCGATAGCTGGATGCGCACCATAGCGGTCAACCTGGGAGGAGTTGCGAACTGCTGCCGGGCTGCGCTTCCCTTTATGATGCGTCAAGGCAGCGGTTGCATCATCAATGTAGGAAGTTACGCCGATCTGGCACCGATTCCGAACAGCTCCGCCTATGCCGCTTCGAAAGGCGGATTACATGCCCTTACAAAAGCAATCGGGGCTGATCTGGGTGGCGCCTATCCTGACATCCTTTGTGTCGAGTGGATACCCGGACCCATGAAAACCCGGATGAGCAACTTCACCGGGACCGACCCGGCTGCCTGTGTTGATTGGGCAATAAAAATCATCAATCTGCCGCCGGGACGATCCAAATCAGTTACCTTTGAAAAAGATCAGGAACATGTACCAAAAAAAACGCTGGCATCCCGGGTGAAGGGGAAGCTCATGTTCTGGCGTCGCTGAACCCGGTGTTGCTTGCACCCGAATGATTTTCGCGGATGAGGATGTCGCTGATATGCGCGGCAACGCGCAGGGCGTTTGCCGCGATCGTCAGGCTGGGACTTGCGCCGCCGCTTGTCGGCATGAAGGATGCATCTACTACAAAAAGATTATTCAGGCCGTGCGCTTTGTTATTCGCGTCAAGCACACTGGTTGCAGGGTCTGTACCGAATCGGCATGTGCCGCTGGGATGGCCATAGTTCAGGTTCACTTCCTGGCCGACAATCAATAAGCGGTGCCTTGCAAGAGATTCTTTGATCAATTTCCTGAGCAAGCCGGTGCGTTCGCGGAGCTCATCATGCACCGTGTATTCGAAACGCATCCCGCTCGGTTCGTTTGGATCCAGGACGATTCGATTTTCACGGTATGGCTTATCCTCCAGAATCGTGGCAAAAACCGTTGCCCTGCCGAAGATCGCTGAAGCAATGTAGGCGGGAATCCTTAGCAGAGGCCGTACCGGCTTGAACCAACTCCAGCGGCTACGATCGAATGCCGCCTTGAGAAAATACACGATGTTGCCGTAGCCGGCTGTCAAGCCTGTAGACTGCACCAATCCAAGCTTTGTGCCGCGATAAGTATAGAAATCCCGAAAAGCCAAAGTCTTGCGCGGACCCTGTATCGAGTACTTGCCGCGAGGCCAGACAGCAATAAAATCGGAAACATGGAACATGAGATTCCGTCCGACCATATCGGAAGTATTGGCCAGGCCATTGGGCCAATACTTGTTGGCCGACTTTAGCAACAGCACTGGAGTAAAATAAGCGCCTGCGGCCAGCACAACTATTCGGGCACGTATGGAGATTTTCTCTCCGTTGCGCCGTCCGGTAATTTCCTTGATCTCTGATGCATCGGCTTCCAGACGATCAACCTCGCACCTGTCCAGAATAAGCGCATTTCCGGTTTCCAGGGCTGGTTCCAGGCAAATGGTTTTTGCGTCTCCCTTGCATTTTCGCGGGCATATGTAGCTTCCGCATTCCTTGCAACCGGGTTGATAACCATAAGCCACATGCAATCTGTAAGGATGCAAACCGCTTGCTTTGAAAGACTCGAAGAAGTGTTGGTCACACTCTGCCATACGGGGCGGTGCCAACAGTTGTGATCCCTCGTCAGGGCAAAGCGGGTCGCCGGTTCCGCAAACCTTGAACATTTTCTCCGCATTCCGGTAATAAGGCAGTAATTGTTCGAAAGAGATGGGCCATTCATCAATTGGGCGGTTTGTTTTCGATGAGGTTGCAAAGTCGCCTGGCTCAAACCTTTCCAGGGCTGCGGCATAAAGCAGTGTGGTTCCGCCTGTGCCGCAACCGAGGGGGGCAAAAAACTGCGACCGCTTCTCTCCGGTGCTGCCGGTGATCTTTGTTGGCCAGTTGCCGTTCCGCAGCCGCGTGGCGGCGTCCTCATTGTCAAGCTGCAATGCATCGTCTGCATCCGCAAAATCCGCATATCCTTTTTCCAGAAAGATGACCCGGTGTCCGGCTTTTGCCAATTCATGACCAACCGTCGCACCTCCCATGCCTGTGCCGATCACGGCGACATCCCATAGCTCACTTGCAGAATCCGTGCGTAATCCGTGGTCCTTTTTAGCGTCTTCGCTCATCATATATTTTGGTCTTGTGGAGGGGCTCTGCGCTCCCTTACACAGCAGTCAGTTAGTGAGGCGACATGTATCCAATAGTCAAAATCATTGCTTAAGCCGAGGCGTCGTTGTAGGAGTCCGATAAATCGGGCTCCTACATATATACATCAATTTTTTGTAGTTTAAATTTCTGACTGCTGAGTAAAGGGATACCCCATTGGCATTTATGGTTCGTTTTCCAGATGAAGTTTCTGGTGACAGGCGGCTGGCTTGCAGTCTACGTAGCGTGCGCAGGGGTGTCAACGCTGCTTGTCGTTACCGATCGCATGGAACTGGCGCCGGATTTGAGGTTGCTCAATGCGGCATGGTATATTTGCGATCTTTTTGGGAATACGCGCAGGTTGTGCTACATGAGCTTCAATTTAACTCCAGTTTCCGCCACACGAATCGTCCAGATGCTATTGCTCTTTTTAGGAGCACTGCTGGTTGTCTACGCAATCTCTAATCATCCCCTCTATGGAGGCGGGACAGGCATCGGGCTGACCAGGATGCTGATAGGCGCCGCCGGCATCGGACTTGCGCTTTGCGCACTGCTGCCGGTCAGAATTGCCGGTCGCATCCTGCTCCTGGCCGTCACCAGCCTCATCATGCTCACCTTTACGGAAATCGCCGGAGAATTTGTGCTCGGTCCGCGCTTTCGCTCTAATTATCAGCCCGACGACAGGCTGATTTTCAAGTTCATTCCAAACCGCAGCAGCGTAATGACGCGCAGTCCCGTGAACGGTGGCAATACCGTAGCTCATCGCATCAATTCAGATGGTTTTCGCGGAGATGAGTTGCAGCCCGCCGGCAAGGGGACACGGATAGCCGTTTACGGCGACTCATTTATTCACGCTTTCTACAGTTTGGATGAAGAGACATTTTCTGGCCAGCTTGGCAAGCTGCTTGCGGCCCGCCTCGGCAAGGAGATCGAAGTGGTGAACGCCGGTGTGAGTTCCTATGGTCCTGACCAGATAAGCCTGAAAATGGAAGATGAATTGCCCAGGCTTCGTCCTGACCTCGTCATCGTGTCAATCTTTGCAGGCAATGACTACGGGGATCTCATGCGCAACAAGATGTTCCGGCTCAGTGCGGATGGCACACTCGTGGAGAACCATTGGAAGATCGACCCCAAGGTGCGCGCCTCATTCGAGCATAGCCAGCGTGAGTCCATCCTTAAACGCGCGTGGCGAAATACCATAGGTTCAATTGGCTCACTGCCTGACCGTTCCAAATTTTCCAACCTGGATTTTCTGATCGAAGAGGCCGGGCGCGAATACCGGAGCTTCGTTGTCGAGCGCAACGATCTTGTCACCAATACTCATACCGACTACTACAGCGCCGATCTCAGCCTGATCCCCGGAAGCGACTCCGCACGCTACAAGCTCGCGCTGATGAGAGCGATGCTTCACCGGATACGCGATGTGGCGAGCCGGCAAGGCGTTCCTCTTGTATTTCTATTTATTCCACATCCGGTTGATGTGACAGACAGCTATGATTCATGGCAGATAGACCGCAAGCGGTTCCCCGGCTATAACGGGCGCAATCAGATCGCCCCGCTCGAAGACACGGCGCGCAAGATGGGAGTGCCATTCTTGAGTCTCTATGACGCTTATCGCCGAAACGACGCGAACTCACTCTACTTTCACGACGACGATCACTGGAATGACGCCGGTCAGCGGATGGCTGCGGCAATGATGGCTGATTATCTGCTCGACCAGACGGCCAATTTCAAGCCGGTGCTGACAACCAGCAAAATCGGATGCCTGCAACCATGCGGTTAAAAACAGCCCTGAGCAACATCGCCTTGATGATCTTTTCTCTGGCTATTGCCTTTGCTATTGGAGAGATTGTGGTGCGTTTGTTGTATAAAGATGTGACGGTATTATTTCCCCGTTATCATACGGATTATCAATATGGCCGTTACACCATAAGAGGAACCCGCCCGGATGCCGAGTTCTGGCATACGAGCATTGACGGCTCATGGCAATTTGTCACCAACAGCAAGGGTTTTCGCAATATAAAAGAGTTTACTTATAACAAACCTGTTAATACTTTTCGCGTCCTGAGTTTGGGTGATTCACATACTCAGGGTCATGAGGTGCGGCAGGATTTTACTTTCTCAGCAATCCTGGAACGATTTCTGAATCAGCATAAGCCATTCGCAGAAGTAATTAATACCGGCACATCAGGTTTCAGCAATGCCGAGGAACTTGTTCTGCTGGAAAATGAAGGATTAAAATATAACCCGGATATCGTCGTACTTGCTTTTTTTGCAAATGACTTCGAGGACAACATGAAATCCGGACTGTTCGGTCTCGACAGCAATAATCGTTTGATCGAGAAGAAATACGAACACATACCCGGAGTGCATATCCAGAATTTTATCTACAGCATTCCTCTTGTGCAGTGGCTCAGCGAGAACTCATATTTTTACTCGCTTTTCTTTAACAGCACCTGGAAATACTTCAAGTTAAAGTTTGCTGAACAAACTGCCATGCAGGCAAACGCGAACAATAATACACACACTGCAGGGGCGGGCGGATTCGAGTTTGCGGTATCGACCAGCGCAACATATTCTGATTACCAGATAGACCTGGCGGCAGCACTGATCGAACGTATGCAACGATTTTGTGCAAACAAGAGCATTCGTTTCATAGTCGTTGATATTCCAATAATGCCGTCACTCTATCACTTCACTTCATCCATGCCGGCGGCGCTGCGCGCAAGACTTAATAAGGCTCATATTGAGTACATTACCAGCGAATCACTGCTCCAGAAATTTAATGGGGCAGCCGAAATGCACGTTCCCCACGGGTATAATCACATCTCCGAGTTTACCCATACGTTAATTGCCCAGGAATTGGGTCACAGAATACTCTTATCCAGTATCACTGCTAAACAATAGTTGATCAGTACAACCCTCGGTATTGAAAAACTGCTCTTTCCTCTTGTTGAACTTTATTTTGACATACGAGGTGCCTGAAGTGGCACCAGAAGATCGGACATTTTTTGGAAATACCGGAAATTACTACTTTGGATAAGACTATAGACGAGCTAAATTATGGACAAGCTTACAGATTCAGGTTATGGTTCAAGCCTGTACACGGCGATCTTACCGGATGTCTGAAGAAAACCTGAATCAGGAGCCGAAACAATGTCACACGAAGACTTGAATAGAGACCAGCATATAGAAGGCTCTTCCGACCGGACTTTTGGCCTGGTGTTTGCGGGCGTATTTCTGGTAATTGCCGGCTGGCCGTTATTCCACGGTGAAGCAATCCGATGGTGGTCAGTTGGAATTGCCGCCGCATTTGCCCTGGTTGCACTCATGAAACCGTCTTTGTTGACGGAGCTTAACCGGTTGTGGATGAAGCTTGGTATTCTGCTTGGCAAGGTGGTCAGCCCGATTGCGTTGGGCATCCTGTTCTATGTTGTCATCACACCGATTGGAGTAATGATACGGCTCACTGGGAAAGATCCGTTGCGCCTGAAATTCGACCCTGATGCAGAATCATACTGGATACCGCGCGAGCCGCCCGGCCCCCCGCCCGGTTCCATGAACAATCAATTTTAGGAGACAGTTATGGAGATGATCAAAGAGCTCTGGGCGTTTTTGCGCGCCCGTAAAAAATTCTGGTTGTGGCCGATCTTCGTGATGATGGCGCTTTTAGGGGTGCTGATCGTGCTGGCCCAGGGTTCGGCCATTGCCCCCTTCATTTACACGCTGTTCTGAGAGGAGAAGGAATTGCGCGTTCTTGGAATTTCTGCGCTCTATCACGACAGCGCTGCGGCGTTGATCGAAGATGGGCGTATCGTTGTCGCTGCACAGGAGGAGCGCTTCACACGCAAGAAACACGACTCACGGTTTCCTGTGAATGCGGTTCGCTGCTGCCTGGCCGAAGGCGGCATCGGACTGGGCAACGTGGATCATGTGGTGTTCTATGATAAACCGTTCCTGAAATTTGAACGGTTGCTGGAGACTTACCTGACTTACGCACCGCGCGGAATCAAATCGTTCTCGATGGCGATTCCCTTGTGGTTGCGGGAAAAGCTCTTTCTGAAGGACTTGTTGCTGAAAGAGTTTCGCAAAATCGACGGTGATGGCAAGTGGAATAAACAGCTATTATTCAGCGAACATCATCTCAGCCATGCTGCGAGCGCTTTCTTTCCATCGCCTTTCGAAGAAGCTGTTGTCCTGACAATGGACGGCGTTGGGGAATGGGCGACCACCTCCGTTGCGATCGGAAAAGGCAACACCCTTGAGGTCATCAAGGAAATTCATTTCCCGCATTCGCTGGGACTGCTGTATTCGGCCTTGACCTATTACACCGGCTTCAAGGTTAACTCCGGCGAATACAAGGTCATGGGACTCGCCCCTTATGGCGAGCCAAAGTATGCGGAATTGATTCTCAAACACCTGATGGACGTGAAGCCCGACGGATCGTTCAGGCTGGATATGTCGTACTTCGATTATTGCGCCGGCCTGACCATGACCAACAGGAAATTCGACGACCTGTTTGGCGGCCCGCCACGCAAGCCGGACCAGTTGCTGACACAAAAGCACATGGATCTGGCCGCATCCATCCAGGCGGTCACGGAAGAGGTGGTATTGCGGCTTACGCGATCGCTGCGCAAGGAAACGGGAATCAGCAATCTTTGCCTGGCGGGCGGGGTTGCGCTTAACTGTGTGGCCAACGGCAAGATCTTGCGCGACGGCAGCTTCGAGCACATATACATCCAGCCAGCGGCGGGTGATGCGGGCGGGGCATTGGGCGCGGCGCTGGCCGGCTACCACATGCAGCTCGGCCAAAAGCGGCAGGTAAACGGCGATGCCATGCGGGGCGCTTACCTTGGACCGGCATTTGCACAGGCAGATATTGAGGCGCGCCTGAAGGACTGTGGCGCGAAGTTTACTGTACTCGAAGATGCCGCTTTAATCGACAACAGTGCGGAAGATCTGGCACATGGCAAGGCGTTTGGCTGGTTCCAGGGGCGCATGGAATTTGGCCCGCGCTCGCTGGGCAATCGCTCTATTCTGGGCGACCCGCGCTCGCCGACCATGCAGAAAACCCTCAACCTCAAAGTCAAATACCGCGAGTCGTTCCGGCCGTTCGCACCGTCGATTTTGCGCGAGCGCGTGAGCGACTGGTTCGAGCTTGATGGCGACAGCCCTTATATGCTGCTGGTGGCCGACGTGGTGAAGTCCCGTCGTCGCGAAATGACCGCCGAAGAAAACAAACTCTTCGGGATAGATAAGCTCAACGTGCCGAGATCTGACGTTCCTGCCATTACGCATGTTGATTACTCCGCCCGTATTCAGACCGTCCATAGAGACACTAACCCACGCTATCATGCGTTGCTGTCAGCATTCGAGCGCAAGACTGGCTGCCCGCTATTGGTGAACACCAGTTTCAACGTGCGTGGCGAGCCCATCGTTGGCTCGCCGGAAGACGCGTTTCGCTGTTTCATGGGCACCGAACTGGACATCCTCGCAGTCGGCAATTGCTACTTGCGCAAGGAAGATCAGGATCCGGCACTCAAGCAGAATTACGAGATGGCGTTCGAACTGGATTGATGTTAAAGCCGGCAGGGTCAATCCGTGGCTTCCAGTACATCATCATCCCCCGCGTAAACTGCCCAAGATTATCGCACCGGAGAGCAAGCGCATTCTGCAATAATATTGCATGTGCCATGTTGTTCTAGGGTAAATATTTTTCCGGGGCTAATCGTCTATTCATCATGCCAACTTTGACTGCTTCCATTTCCGGCTGGGGGCGCTACCCAGTGCAATCCTGTGAACTGGAGCGCCCGGAACGCTACGCCGATCTTGGTTCCGATGCGGCCAGCGTGATTGCGCGCGGGCAGGGGCGCAGCTATGGCGATGCGGCGCTGAATGAGAATAGGCGCGTGCTGTTGACCGAACGCGTCAACCGCCTGCTGGATTTTGATGTGGATAATGGCATCCTGCGCGCCGAAGCCGGTGCGACGCTGGCGGAAATCCTGGGGGTGATTGTGCCCAAGGGCTGGTTTTTGCCGGTTACCCCGGGGACAAAATTTGTTTCACTGGGCGGCTGCGTGGCGGCGGATGTGCATGGCAAGAATCACCACCATGATGGTTCCTTCGGCGATTTCGTTCTTGCCATTGAGCTGATCCTGGCCGATGACAGCCGCGTGACGTGTTCCGCTGCTGAAAATCCGGAACTGTTCTGGGCCACTGTCGGCGGCATGGGGCTGACCGGCATCATCGGTGAGGTGAAGTTTAAGCTTGCTCCCATTCAAAGCGCACATATGATGGTCAGGCACCATGCCGCTGGCAATCTGGAGCAGTTGTTCCAGTTGCTGGAGGACCCGGGCAGGGATGACCGCTATACCGTCGCATGGATCGACTGCCTGGCAAATGGGCAGTCCCTTGGCCGTGGCGTAGTCATGTGCGGGCATCATGCAGCCGCAGAAGAGTTGCCTGCCGGCTTTGGCAATGTGTTTGCTGCCAAGCCAGAACGTAGCCGCCAAGTACCGTTTGATTTCCCGGGCTGGGTGTTGAACCCATTGAGTATTGGTGCATTCAATGCACTCTATTACCGGCATGAAGGAAAAAAACAGCAGCCGTTCCTGACTGGCTACGATCCGTACTTTTATCCGCTGGATAGCATTGGCCAGTGGAACCGCATGTATGGCAAGCGCGGCTTCTTGCAATATCAGTGTGTGATTCCTGATGCCACGGGGTACGAAGGCATCAAGGCCCTATTGCTGGAACTTTCCGCCAGCCGTCGTTCTTCCTTCCTTGCCGTATTGAAACGTCTGGGCGCGCAGGGCAGGGGGCTGCTTTCGTTTCCGGTGGCGGGTTACACCCTGGCGCTGGATTTGCCAATCCGTGATGACGGATTGTTTGTGTTGCTGAACAAACTGGATGAGATCGTTTTACGCCACGGCGGACGCGTATATCTTGCCAAGGATGCGCGGCTTTCTGCTGACTCGTTTCGTTCCATGTATCCGCGCTATGGCGAATGGCTCAAGATCAAGAATGCGGTTGATCCACAGAATCGTTTCAGCTCCAGTCTGGCACGCCGCCTGGGCGTAAGGAGTGATGCAACATGAGTGAAACCGTACTGATACTCGGCGCCACCTCGGCTATCGCGCGCGCCACCGCCGCTGCCTTTGCCGCGCGCGGCGCTGCACTGTACCTGGCCTCGCGCGACATGGATGAATTGGAGCGCATCGCTGCGGACTTGAAGCTGCGCTATAACGTCGAGGTGCATCATGGTTTGTTCGATGCGGAAGCGACTGAAACTCATGAAGCATTCTTCCAAGCCGTAATTGAAGAGATGAGGAGGCTGTCGGGCGTGGTGCTGGCTTTTGGCTATCTCGGCGATCAGCAGGCGGCACGCGATTTTAATGCGGGTGCAAAAGTGATTGCCAGCAACTTCACCGGGGCGGCCTCGATCCTGAGCCACTGCGCCAATTATTTCGAGCCGCTGAAAAACGGCTTCATCATTGGCATTTCTTCGGTGGCGGGAGACCGAGGCAGGCAGAGTAACTATGTGTATGGCGCCGCAAAAGGCGCGCTCAGCCTGTACTTGCAAGGGCTGCGCAACCGCCTGTTTGCCAGCGGCGTGCGTGTTATCACCATCAAACCCGGTTTTGTGGACACTGCTATGACTTATGGTATGCCAAAACTGTTTCTGGTCGCTTCGCCGCAAGCCATAGGCGAGCGCATTGTGCGGACTCTGGATAAATCTGCGGATGTGGTTTATCTGCCCTGGTTCTGGCGCTACATCATGCTGATCATCCAGCACATCCCGGAGCCGCTTTTCAAGCGGCTGAAACTGTGATCGAGGCTGAGGAAAATAAGCCAGTCGTGGCGGCATTTGATTTTGACGGTACGCTGACGCGGCGTGACACCTTGCTTCCGTTCCTGTTGCATGTGCTTGGCGCGGCGACGGTAATGCGGCATGGCTTCGTTCTCTTGCCGACACTGGTGGGCTACGGTTTGGGCATGATCCGCAATGATGTTGCGAAGGAACGGGTGTTAACCCGGTCATTTTCTGGCGCCGATATGGGTGTGCTGCGGGAAAAAGCAGCTCAGTTTGCCGAGCATAAACTGCCGGAACTGATCCGCCCCGAGGCAAGCCGTCGTCTTGACTGGCACAAGAAGCAGGGGCACCGCTGCATTGTGGTTAGCGCATCACTGGATCTGTATGTGCAGCCTTGGGCGCTGAAGGCAGGATTCAATGATGTGATAGCATCGCGTCTGGAAACGCTGGAAGATGGCCGTGCCACCGGAAGGCTGCTGGGAGAAAATTGTTTCGGCATCGAGAAAGTCAGGCGGCTTGAAGCGCTGCTTGGACCGAGGAGCGGCTATACTTTATTTGCTTACGGAGACAGCCGGGGCGACAAGGAATTGTTGTCCAGTGCCGACTTTGCATTTTATCGGCGAATTCCCGTTTAAGATAATTGGCATGGATATGAATATGGCGTCAGTGAATATCAAATGAAGAAAGCACTCGAGTTATTCCGCCTGATGCGTCCCCACCAGTGGGTGAAGAATCTTTTCGTGTTTACCGGCCTTCTGTTCGGCCACGCATGGCTTGACCCCAATCTGACTGCACAAGTAGTTTTTACTTTCATTGCTTTCTGTTTAGTATCCAGCACCATCTACATCATCAACGATATTGTTGACCTTGAACAGGATCGCCATCATCCCAGAAAGAGCCAGCGGCCATTGGCATCCGGTCAGGTATCAGTCGTTGCCGCCATTATTCTTGCAGTCATGCTCGGCGCGCTTGGTTTCGGGCTGGCCTTTAGGACATCGAAAATTGTAGTTATTATCCTTGTTGCCTATGCGTTGATGAACGTTGCCTATTCTCTCTGGCTCAAGCATGTGGTGATTCTGGATGTTTTCATTATCGCCACCGGCTTCATGTTGCGTATTCTTGCCGGTACGCTGGGGGTCGGTATTCCGCCCTCGCAATGGCTGCTGCTATGCGGCATGATGGTGACGCTGTTTCTCGGCTTTTCCAAACGGCGCGCGGAAATCATTGCGCTGACCGATGACAAATCTGCGCACCGCAAGGTGCTGGAGCATTACGGACCGGTACTGCTGGACAAAATGATCGGGATTGCCGCCGCCTGCCTGGTCATGAGCTACAGCCTTTACACCATGAATCCGGACACTATCCGCATCCACGGTACATCCAACCTGATTTACACCGTACCGTTCGTGATGTACGGCGTGTCCCGCTACATATATTTGCTGCACCACCAGAGCAGGGGGGGCGACCCGTCGCATGATCTGGTGCGCGACCCGCATTTGTTCATCGTTGTCGGCGCGTGGCTGGTTACGACCATCTGGCTGATCGTATGAACATGAAAGAACATACGCAGCATGCCATTCTGAGCGGATGGCGTTTCCGTGCCATGCTGTTGGTAGTGCTGCTGAGCGCGGCTGGTTACCTGGCATTCTCACTCTGGGGCGGCTGGCAAGAGGTTGTGGAGGCTATTGCCCGTGTGGGTTTTATTGGTATTGCTATCACGCTTGCGTTTTCGCTGATCAATTATGGGTTACGCTTCCTGCGCTGGCAGAAATATCTTGCCCTGCTGGGACATCGTGTCTATTGGCTGGAAAGCCTGCGTATCTATATTGCCGGATTCGGCTTGACTGTCCTTCCGGTCAAGGTGGGCGAGACGATACGCAGCGTGTTCCTCAAACAGCATGGAGTTTCCTATCCGGAAAGCCTGGCGGCATATTTTTCGGAGCACCTTTCTAACCTTATCAGTATGCTGTTGCTGGTCGCGATCGGACTGTGGGCTTATCCTCAGGCCAAGCCGATGGTAGTGATTCTTGCTGTGCTTATTTTTGCAGTCCTGATTGTTCTTCAGCAACACAAATGGCTGCAAACGATCGAGGCTTTTGCGCAAAACAGATTGCCTGCCCGGGCCGGGAAACTGATTGCCCATGGCATCGAAATCATCCTGCATTCCGGTCGCTGTTTCCGTTTGCCCGTGCTGCTGTTTGGTCTCGCGCTCGGGCTGGTTGCATGGGGGGCGGAGGGGGTGGCTTTCTACTACATCATGCATCTTCTCGGCAGCGATCTTTCAATCCAGGTTGCTTTGTTCATTTACGCTTTTTCCATGCTGATCGGCGCTCTCAGTTTTTTGCCCGGCGGCCTCGGTGGAGCCGAAGCTACGATGGTTGCATTGCTCATGCTGAACCATGTTGCACAACCACAGGCCGTGGCTGCGACCGTGCTGATCCGACTGGCTACGCTGTGGTTTGCGGTCTTGTTGGGCATGATTGCGCTGACCATGCCAGAACGGAATTAAAATGGCGGATGGGAAAGCAATTGATGGACTCGTGGGTGTGAATTCATTCGCACCTGCATGCTGTTTTAAGTTCTTGCAGGGCGGTAAAATGCCAACATATTTGTTGGCGATGTGCAGATTTCCGGTAACAGACTAAAGGCATACAACAAAACAGTGCTGTTGTAGGGCCAGTGCTTTATTCCGATAACTTTGGGTAATACCATGATTTCTAAAATTGCAGATATCGCAGACCGTGCACGGCTCAGGGCAGACAGTTTGCCTCAAATTGCTTCTAACCCGCTCAATATCTGTGTGTGGGTTCTGATTATGGTCGGGGTGGCTGCCCGTCTCTCCCCGTTTATTGATATGGATGAACGGCTTTTCTGGCAATACATAACTGAGGACGGCTATCTTCTTCAAACTGTCGCAAGAAATATGGCAATCGGACTTGGCATGTCAACTGCGGAGGGCACCATACCCACAAATGGCGTTCAACCTCTGGCGACTTTCTTGTTTTCAGCCCTTCATTTTATTTCCGGAGGATCAAAGAGAGGCGGCATTGCATTAGTAACGCTATTTTCCGTCCTCGTGTCTGCGGGCGCCGGGTATTATGCATACAAAGTTGCTTCGCGGATTTTCGCGTCCCTTCGCCATGGGCGTGAACTCGCGATAGTCTCTGCTGCCTTGTGGTTCGCCGCACCACATACAGTTACGCACAGCATGAATGGCCTCGAAACAGGCATTTATTTCTTCGCAATCCTCTTTACTCTCAACTATTATCTGGCCGCTATATCTGGTGATTCGCGGCCATTTTCATCAAGGCAAAGGCTGGTGCTTGGCTTGTTGATGGGCTTCACTTTCCTTGCCAGAAATGATGCAGTATTCTTTATTGGAGGGTTGTTGCTGGCGCATCTATTGCTCGGAGATGAGAAGGCTGGCGGCGGCCCCCGCTATCGGCTGGTTGACTGTTTTATTGCTGGCATCATAAGCCTTGTTGTCGCGTCTCCTTGGCTCATAAACAATTACGCATTATTCGGATCTATCGTCCCGATCAGCGGCATTTCGGAATCTCGCGATGCCCATTTCGGACAGAACCTGTCCGGCATTCCATCTCAGCTTTTTGAAGCTACCCTGCTTTTTGCCCCCATGCCTGGCTCGATTGAGCGCGCGCCGTTAGTCATCCTGATGTCAATCACAAGTGTTGCCTTGTCACTTGCGGGCTTCTGGTTCTTCGTGGCGAAACTTACGCTTGCATCACGCCGCTTTTTTCTTGGCAGCATTTTCTTTGCAGCGGGAATTTCTTTATATTACGGTCTTTTCTTCGGGGCACCCTATTTTCTGACAAGATATGTCTCTCCGCTGTCGCCGTTGCTGTGGTGTGCAACCACTGCGACAGTATTTTTTCTTCTGAATCTTTTTTTTCACACCTTCGAAAGTGTTCATCGCACGGCATTTTCCATTGTGCTAATCCTCACTTTTGGGGCTGCAACGTTTGCCTATGCCGATTTCGCACGAGGCTACGCAAAAGGGACATCCCAAATGCACAGGCAGGTCGTCGAATGGGTTCAAGGGAATGTGTCTGAATTGCAATGGGTCGGCGCGCCTCAGACAGGCACACTCGGGTTCTTTCACGACCGGACGATCAATCTTGACGGGAAGGTCAATCCTTTTGCTCTTCGCGCCATCCTTGAGAAAGGAAATGTCCTGGAATATGCCAGAAATTCAAGAATTGATTATATTGTCGACTGGTATGCAATGGCCGATTGGGTGAAGATCAAAGGCGACCCGCAGTTCGCAAAGGATTTTGAAGTCGTCGTCAGGGACGCGCGGTCTAATTTGGGTGTCTTACGACGTATTCATCCTGTTATGCAGAAATAGATACTGTCGCAGCTTCGCCTCCCGAACATTTTTATCACTTATGAGCGCTAAAACAATACTTCGCAACAGCGTCGCCAGGCTTATTTTTCAAATGGGTATCACTAGGCCGGAGCGCTGTAGTCGCGGGCGTCTCTCGATCGTGACCTTTCACCACGTGCTCCCTGAAGCTGACCGTCAAGCCTACCCATACTCCGGCCTCGTCGTGACGCCGGAAGAGCTCGACGCATTTTTGACTTATTTCACGGTACATTTTGATTGCGGCGCGCTCGCGGCTCAACATGAGCGTTACCTGAGCGGTGAGACTCCGGCGCGTCCGTTGCTCGCTCTTACCTTTGACGATGCCCAGCACGACAATTACAGCTTTGCACGCCCGGTGCTCGCCCGGCATCACGTCAAGGCCTCGTTTTTCGTCCCTGTAGTGGCCGTCGAACGGCAGAAACTACTGTGGCACGACCGCCTCGGTTTTGCGGTTCTTACGCTGCTCAAGCAGACTCACGGTGGACGTGAGCAACTGATGCGGATATTGGCTACAGCCGGATTGTCCGCAAGCGGGCCGCACAGTATGGTGAGCAACGTAGTGGGGGCGGCAAAGGAACTTACCCTTGAAGCAAGATTGCGCCTGGTTGAGGCGCTTGCAGAAGCAGCAGGCGCAACCCCAGCACCTGAGTTCGCACGACTCATGACCTTTGAAGAGATTGCATGGCTGGCAGCAGATGGACACGAGATCGGTTCACATAGCATGACACATTGCCTGATGCCGGAATGCGATGATCGCGCGCTTGCCTATGAAGTTGCAGAATCACGACGTATGCTGCAAGCCCGTACCGGGCAACCCATTGAGACCTTTTGTTATCCCAACGGCAACGCCGATGCCCGTACCGCCCGTGCAGTCGCTCAGGCCGGCTATCGCCGGGCGGTGACCACAACATGGGGGAATAATGGGCAAGATGCAGACCGGTTCCAGCTTCTCCGTTATGACATGGTCGCAAGGCGCGTACAGGATTCGAGCGGGAAATTTGTGCCTGCCCAGCTTGCCTTCAGAATGAGCGGTTTCTATCCCGGCTTGGGCTCATAAATGGAAATTAGGCCGGGTTTGGATTTGTCATGCGAATTCCCTGGCCTTTGTTCATACATCAAGCGGGAGCTGCTTTAATGAATGATTTGTGTTGATCTATCCTTGTCCAGGCCTTTTGGAGAATATTCCTGATGTGCGTGCCCGTATGCACCGGCAACAATGCCGGCTCCGCGAAGCAAATGCGCGACCGCACGCATCCCGTAATATGGAGAAAAAGGCAGCGCAGGCAGCATGACAACTCCGAGGCTGATGCGAGCAATACCTTTCAGCGCCCACTTGAACAGCCCCATGCGAGTGCCGGCAATCCGCTCGCTGACGGAGAATGTATTACCCAAACGATACTGCCTCTGGCAAATCCAGCGCAACGTCATCCTGCTCTTCGGAACATCTTCATATACGGGAGCTGCAGCCGACCATACGATGCGCATGCCGATGGAGACGGCCTGCCTGAAAAACAGATAATCAGAGCCGCCTGTCATGCGCATGCGCTCTTCAAACCGAAGCCCCGTCCGGCGAATGAAGTCTGTCGAGATCAGCACATTATTGGAAGCTGCCGCTTTCAAAGGTGTTTTATCCGCAAACTGCCAGCTATCGAAGATTCTGCTTTTTATCAGCCATGTTGATGCTGTTTCCGGATAGACCGGGATAACCGCGCCAAGCACGCAGTCCGCGCCGGTAGCATGCTGTGTCTTCAACAATTCTTCTACCCACGTTGGCCCCGGCCATTCGTCGTCGTCGATAAAACAAAAGAACTCGGCGTCCTCAGGCAATGCAGCGATACCTGCGTTGCGGGCTAACGGAATGCCCTGGGTTGGTTCGACAAGGTATTGAACGCCTAATGTGCTGCCCTGCTTGAACGGCTCAATGCTGGCTGCCGCCGAGCCCGAGCTGTCATTGTCAACAATAATTGCCGTTAACCGGAAGGGGCGTGTTGTATCGTGACATTGCTGTCGTCCCAGCTCTGTAAGAAGCTTCACCAGCCCCTGGTGACGACGATAGGTTATGATAATAACGGCGACGTGAATCATAGCATCATCTGTTGCGATGGCGTTCACGCAATACGCGCAAGACAAATTTCGGGTTGCCAAGGATGTAGCGTTGCCACATTCTTTTTGGCTCCACCATTAGCCGGTAGACCCATTCGATATTGAGACGGCGCATCCATAACGGCGCTCGCTGCACCTCTCCGGCAAGAAAATCAAACAGCGCTCCGACCCCCCATGCTGACAATGTTGTTTCTGGAACCAGTCGCTCAACCCACCGTTCTTGCAGGCCATTGCCCATCGCAACGAGCAACAGATGCGGCTTGCTTTCTCTGATCATTTCAATGACACGACCCTCATCGGACTTGGAGAAGAAACCATCCTGATAGCCAACCACCTTATGCTGTGGCCAGCGCCTTGCGATAATTTCAGCGGCTCTGGCAATTACCGCCGGGCGGGCGCCGAGCAGAAATATGCTCAGGGGCGTACTGCACCGGTCAAGAAAATAAGGTGCAAAATCGGTGCCGTTAAGATTGCCCGGAAATGGTTTACCATACAGTAACCGGCTTGCGATGTTGAGGCCAACCCCATCATTAAGCAGCAGGAAATGGCGTAGTATTCCATGCAACTGCACCTCTTCATAAGCCATGTTTGCAAGATTTGCGTTAACAAATGCCAATCGTACCGGGGTTCGTGCGCAGATACGACGCTCCAGCAGGTCCACCGCAGCATCATGTGTCAGGACAGCAATGTCCAAGCCAAATATTCTGCGGGTACCCACTGACGGTTTGTCATTTTGAGCCAGATCGTTATCTTTCCTATAACCATTTGTTGTCATGGATTCATTTCCAGAAGCAACAGTTGCTGTGCAGCATCTGAAATTCCTATCTTTCTGTATATCTCTTAAACTGGGTGGACAATGTCAGGCTGCTTGAGGCAAATGCTATTTGTTCATCTGCAACTCTTGATCTTTTCACAGCACTATTTCTTTCCAGTATCAGAAAAATAGTGCCGGATATTTCTTCCATTGATACGGTCGTTTCAGGATTCCCTTCTCGTCGGAGTCAGCCATTCATTGCCAGCGTGCTGGGCGCAGATGGACTTGATGTCCAGTTCGAGCTTGTCCAGCATCTGATATCGCCGCCGGTAGGCGGCGCGCTTGCGTGTAGGAATCTCGCTCATGTCCTTGCGCCTGATTATGACAGGAATCTCGAAAAAACCGTTATCCAGCGCCCTGCCGCCATGTTCAACCCATACCTTATCGTATAAGGCCAGTACCTTTTTATTGTGTCCACCGCCGAAATATGGGCTGTTATGTTGACGGCATTTACCGGATACCGCCCATATTCTGTGGATATCGAACTCCTTGCACAACAGCTTGAACGCTGCCATGAGGAAGTCGCGCGGCCTCATGCCGTGGAGCGCATGAGTGATTTCGCGATAAATATCCCGGGCAGAACTGGAATTGGACCCTTGCAGCGCTCCGACAAAAACCAGTGATTGACCGGCATCGACGCCAAGTGTGAACACTATGGAATAATATCGCTGGTTGTTGACAAACAGATTGAGAGCGATCTCGCCCTCACGCAGAAACCAGGCGGTCTTGTCCAGCACCAGACGCAGGCCGGCATACTTCTCCTCTATCCGGGCCAGTTCAATTTCCTCGAACGTTGCGTGCGCGATGATTGCCGCAGGGCCGTCCAGCATGCGGAAATGCCGATCTATAACTGCAAGACGGCGTTCCATTGTCCAAGTGTAATTTATGTAAGGCCAGTAGATTGCCCCATGCATTAGGGGAAAACGCTTCAATGCCAGTGTAAGCAAGGGGTTGTCCGAAATCTCATACCACTTCTGAATATCCGGAAGGAACACCAAGGCATGAACCAGCAGGAAAAGCTGGTGCTTGAAGCTATTCAAGGTCAGGGTGGGATGCATTGCCCTGCCCAAACGATGGACACGACTCAATGTCTCGATAACCCCGGTTTCCATTTATTCCTCATCGACTAATATACAGCTTCTCGCTATTTTTCCGATACTATACATAGCGACATAAATCTACTGCGCGACTCCGGAGTGCGGTCGGGCGGTGCTCGCGTTCCTCACATACTGATGTGTATGCTCCGGGCGCTGTGCTCCGGCCTCCCCCACCCCAAAGCCGCTCGCTACGATTTCTGTCGCTATGTATAACTCACTTGTATTCAATCAGGCGTGCCGTTTTTCCGGCCAGCCGGTTATATAAAAAATTCAACTGTCCTATCGCTTCCGGAAACTTGCCCAGCACCAGAAACAGGGCTCGCCACCAGTTTTCCCTTCTTGATCGTGTGCCACTCAAAGTCAGACGGATGATCTGCGCCGGATAGATCAGCAGCATCGCCAGACCCCATGCTCCCATGCAGATGGTTGAGATGAATATAATTACGGGAATCCCCAGACCCCATATCCAGACGCGCCGCGATTCTTTCACCCGATGCATCTCCGGCGGTGCACCGTGCAGATGCGCTCCCTCGGCATAGGCGTACCCGCAGCGCAGGGTGCGCTTCCACCATTGTCTGAAGCGCGTTATTGCTGCATCGTGCAGCGTCATTTCCTTGCCCAGCCTCCATATTTTCCAGCCTGCCGCCCTGAGCCGCACGCAGAGCTCCGGCTCCTCACCGGCAATCAGGCTGTCGCGATATTTCCCCACGCGCTCAAATGCGCCCGTACGCATCATCGCATCGCCGCCGCAGGATTTTGCTTCGCCTACTGGCGTATCCCATTCGATGTCGCACAACATGTTGTACACGGAGCGTTCCGGAAAACGCTCGCGCCGCCGGCCGCAAACTACGGCCACATCAGCGCGTTCATCAAGAAACCGTGCTGCCTTTTCCAGCCAGCCGGCGGCAACCTCGCAATCCCCATCTACGAATTGAACATAATCCAGCTCCGGCGCTGTTTCGCGCAGGCGCTTGAATCCCTCATTCCTTGCTCTTGCGGCTGTGAATGGTATTGCCAAGTCCAGTTCGACCACCGTAACTCCGAGGGAGCGAGCCATGCCCACCGAGCCGTCTGTGGAGCCGGAATCCACGTACACTATTTTTTCAGCCAGCCCCTCAACAGACATGAGACACTTGCGCAGGCGATCACCCTCGTTGCGGCCTATGGCCACTATACCGACCGAAGCAATGGGGATTTTGCCTTCAATCATCCGGCAATATCCATTCGAGTGATGCCGCCGATGTCACCTGCTTGAAATTCCGGCAATCAAGGTCTGTCCCAAGCCATTTCCCCAACTGCGCCAGGTCACGGTCAAACTCCATTTCCAATCGAGCGCGGTTCTCTTTATCCAGTTCCGGGCGATTCCGCATGCGCAATTTTATCTTGACCGCGTCGCGCAGGGCTTGCGGAATGAAACGGCGGCGCAACCAGGTCGCCGGGCCGGATTTGACCAGCAATTCGTAAAAAGGAAATTTGCGGATACGTTCGCTGGAGACATTGTCTGGCTTCATGTCCTCCACCCAGACCGGCTGTCCCTGATACCCGATAAACCGGCAGATGCGCTCCAGCTCCGCCTGGGGCTCACGAACCAGATGGTCGAAAAAGACAGGCAGGACGGCATCACGGCCAAAGGCTGCGAAATAGGGTTCGATCTGCATGGCATAGCGGCCGTAGGCCGTCAGTTCGGGATATTTATTTACAGCCTCACCGATGCCACAGTGATAAACCCCTGTGCTCCACTCATGAATGTAATGGGAAACAAGACGATCCACCGGATGGCGCATCACATACACAAGGCGTGCATCAGGCAAATACTTTCTCAGGCGCTCTACAGTATTGGGATGCGTTGGCAGTTTGGTGTAATGCGTACTGGCTTCACCCAGGAGGCTACCCTCCGGAGCGTTGGCAAACAAGCCGGAATACCACGCCATGCCCTTGGCATACTGTTCATCATCGCTGAAAAAGTTGGGTTCCTTCGGGGTGCACATGAATATGCCTTGCTGCTGAACCAATTGCTGATACAGCGACGAAGTTGCCGACTTCATTGCGCCGATGATGACGAAATCCGGCAAACGCAGGTTGGAAGGTTCATTGCTCATGGCTTGGGTGGGTATAGTGTTTAAGCGGACTGCGCCAGTTTGTCCAGATATCCAGCCATTGTCCTTCAATGGCTGCCTTGTCTGATCGCCCCAGCAGTTGCCGGGTTCCGGACACTGTCCGCCCAAGCCACCAAAGCAGATTGGCGCTCGCCAGCCCAAGCCAGCCGCAGGTCTGGTAATAGTATCGGGCGCGGGATTCATAATAATATCTGGGCACCCGTTTCTTCAAACGAGTCTGCTCTTTTACCGGCGAACTGCCGCCACGCAGGTGCACCACCCGCGCCTCGGGATTATGCACGATTTCCCATCCAGCCTTGCGGGCGCGATGGCAAAATTCCGCATCCTCAAAATACATGAAATATCCATCATCCAGCAGTCCCACCTGCTGGAATACCTCATCTCTTACCAGCACGCAGGCAAAACTGGTCCACTGGGGCCGCGCGATTTGCGTCTGTACCGGCCAGGCCACGATGTAACGGCTGAACAACCATGCAACCAGGCCGGTTTGGGAGGCGGAGATCATCTCGCTGAAAGGCGATATAAACCGGAAGCAACTCTCTTGCCCTGCGCCATCCGGCCATTCAAGGCGCGGGCTGATCAGCCCGGCCTCGGGATACTGCATTGCAGTATCCAGAATGATTCGTATCGCGCCCGGGCGAATCAGGGTGTCACTGTTCAACAACAGGTAATGACGGGCATTGCAGGATTTGATCCCGATATTGTTACCGCTGGCGAACCCCGAATTGTGTCCCGACTGAACAAAAAGCACTTTGCCGGCAATATCATGCTGCGCCAGCCACGCTCGAATAATTTCAGGCGAATCATCCGCCGAACGGTTGTCCACGATGACAATTCGCCCGTCAATACCATCCAGTTCCGGCAGAAGGGTCGTCAAACAGTCAATAACGAACCCCGGCGTGCGAAAGTTTACTATGACAACAGTTAACTGTAGTGACGGTAATGACCGTGCTGATTCCATGTGCATCCCAATAATTCAACGGTACTCGCGAATAGAATAATTCCGCGCTGCCGGGTTCATGCCATATGCGGTAGGGAAATTATTCAAAGAATTAAACCCGATCGAGGCTAGGCCACGCAAACACCACAATCAATACCGAAGCTGCAAGCAATACCAAATCGAGCCTGGCTTGCCACAATCCATTGCGGGACATCACAAACGCATAAAAGGGATATGTTATCCAATTAGCTGTAGCTACGCCCATGACCAGGCCTGCGCCCCCCCAATAATGGTAACCGATGAACATGGAACCAAACTGGCATACAATCTGGGTTGCGGTTAACATTGTTGAAGTGGCGACTTTACCCATCGCCAGCAATACACCTACGTAAGATCCCCACACACAACCGACGAGTGACCCGGCAGCAAGCAACTCAAGCATGATGCCCGAACCATGATAACGCTCATCGTATAGCGTCTCCATAAGCTGAGCGCCAAAAAAGACAAATAAAACTGCCAGGCACCAACTTGGCAGAATGATTGCCAGACGTGCCTTGAACAGGGTAGCCATGAGATTTTTCGGATTACCGCGATAAACCTCCGAATAAGCAGGAAAGAATACCCTCCATGCCAGTTGCTGAATTGCCTGCCAGAGCAGAAGGCTCATCGTGCTCGCTAATGTAAACAATGCCAGTTGGCGCATGTCAAGCAGGGCGCCGAGCAGCAGGCGCGCGCCTTCTGCCGATACAAAAGTAAGAGCAGAACTCAACAGAATCCAGCGTCCAAATCCTCTCATGTGGTCGATCGTTTCCCGATCCCATGCGAATCGGTTCTTTATGCCATGAAGAAAAACATGGCTGGCAAACATTTTCAGAGAAACAGTAATCATGCTGCCCCAAACCAGCGCCCAGACTGATTGCATAAGCCAGGCAAGGCAAATTGTACAGAACAGTCCGAGCGTATAAGTGCCCACCTCAATCTGTGTCACTCGCGCCGTTTCCAGGTTACGTTGTGCAGTGTGTAATCTTGTTGAGTTGAAACTGCCGATGATTGTATTCAATCCAATAACAGGAAGCATGACGGCGAGCAGCGGTTCGCCATACAATCCGGCTATGGGCAACGCCATGGCGCAAAGCGCCAACCATACCAGAATGCCGCGTATGATCTGAATCGTCCATGCTGTATTCAGGAAAGCCGGATCATTTCCACGCTCCTTCTGGACGATCGAAGGGCCTATCCCCACATCGGTAAGCATGTGCGCACCAAAAGCAACTGCTTGAATAATCGCCATCATTCCGAATGCCTCGGGAAACAACAGGCGCGTAAGAATGAGATTTCCTCCAAGGCGCAGTGCCTGATTAACGCCGTACCCGACCAAAGTCCAGGAGCCTGACTGCAGAACGCGTTGTCTGAGGGTAAGTGTGCTTTTTGATGACATTGGCATTTATGAATATCTGAACGTAGCGAGCACAGATCGTTATTCTTGCTCTTGCAGCGATCTTTTTTTGCTTTCGCTTATCGCTCTGCCTGCTTCATAATGGAAGCGGATGATTCTACACGAAGCCTCAATTATTGGTTCGCCTTGACATTTGCTGTTTTGCTGGCGCGTATTTATTCCGAGAAGTTTGAGCGTGATTTCAGACGCACATAGTCATCAATATAACCTGCCTGAATCTTTGCACCTGAAATATGGAACTGCCATGAAAAAAAACACAGTTTTCCCGACTCTTGTTCTTTTTGTTTTTACGGTTTCCGGATGGTGTGGCGCAAACGCCGGCGATTCTGCCGCCGTTAACGCTAATTCTCCTTTGGGGACGAACCTATCCAGTGTTGTTGATTGGTCTACTGAATGGGTGTTTGTGGATACGTTCAAGATGTCGCGCACCTGGATATCTCAGAAAACCGGATCAGGCTGGGGGCAGGGTGGCGCGCTGAATCTGGACTCCAATGGCTGGGTAAAGTCTCTTCAGCCCGGACAGAGCGCGGATGCTCCGATGCAATGGAGAGGAAATGCATCCGGTTCCCCGGGTAAATACCTTGTACTTTATGACGGTGAAGGCGCTCTGCGGTTTTCGGGTAGCGCATCGGTGGTGAAAGCCACTCCCGGACGAATTGTCCTTGACATTAACCCGAAAAATCGCGAAGGAGGGTTTTTTTTAAAGATTACATCTACAAACCCTTCCAACTATATCCGCAATATCCGCGTAATCCGTCCCGGGTTTGAGACCACCTATCAGACCCAGCCTTTTCACCCGCTGTTTCTGAACAGGATCAGGAAGTTCAAGGTATTGCGTTTCATGAATTGGCAAAAGATCACTGATTCCCCGCTGATTAACTGGTCTGATCGAACAACGCCGGACACTTATACTCAGACCGGCAGCAGTGGCGTTGCTCTGGAATACATGATTGATTTGGCGAACATGCTCAATGCTGATCCGTGGTTCAGCATGCCCCATCAGGCCTCGGATGACTTTGTGCGCCAGTTTGCGCGCATGGTGAAAGACCGTTTGAGCCCGAACCTTAAAGTTTACATCGAGTATTCCAACGAGATTTGGAACGGACAGTTCCAACAGTCCCGCTATGCTGCACAGCAGGGGTTGGCATTGGGTCTTAGTGCCAGGAGCGCTGAAGCCCAGTTGCGATACCAATCCAGAAGGTCTTTGGAGATTTTCGACATATGGGCGCAGGTCTTTGGATCTACTGATCGTTTAGTCCGTGTGTTAGCAACCCAGGCCGCTAATATATGGTCTACCACAACCGTTCTGGACTGGAATAATGCCAGGCTTAAGGCTGATGCTGTCGCCATTGCCCCCTATTTTTGCGGGGTAGCCGGCAGGGGTGATGTAACTGCGATACTCGCTATGACAGAGGATCAATTGCTGAATTATTGCTCCAATGAAATTACCGTCACGGTAAAGGGCTGGATGGATTCACAGTATGCTGCCATTTCTTCCCGTGGCCTTGATATGATTGCCTATGAAGGAGGGCAGCATTTGGTTGGTGTTGGCGCGAATCAGAATGATCAGCAATTGACGGAATTTTTCATGAGTGTCAATCGCCATCCTCGCATGAAAGAGTTATACACAACTTATCTGAATCAATGGAAAGCAGCGGGTGGCGGAATGTTTGTCAACTTTATTTCAGTTAATGCTTCCGGCAAGTTTGGCAGTTTTGGCACGCTGGAATACCAGGACCAGGATCCGGCTACTGCGCCAAAATATCAGGCGCTGATGGAGTTCATTGCTGCCAATCCGATCCGCAAGCTGCCATAGCCTGACAGTTAGTTGATTTCAGTAAGGGCGGCCACTATGTGTGGCAGCATGATTACATTCGGGTTGCTTCCAGACCTTTGCCGCAGTCCTCCCGATGGAGGAAGCAGGTTTGGATGACGGATTGCAGGAACGGAGTGTGGCAGAGCGGTACGATAGGTCAATACTATCCGCGCGGCATCGCATAGAGATCAGACTTGCAGGCTCTTCACAAGGTATAATTCCAAGCCAGGACAGAAACACCGTGCGTAATCTCATCACTTGAAGGGGGCATCGCGGTTGCCCGTTCGTCGAAACTCGCCAAGCGCGATTAGTATTGCACGTTTTGTGGGATGTTTGCCAATGCTGGATTCCCGTCTGCACGGGAATGACGGACTGTTGGATAATTCGGGTTAACAACAACATCGTTCATTGAGGTATCGTCACAGCATGTACGAAGCATTTTACGGTTTGAAGGAAAATCCATTCTCGATTCAGCCCGACCCGGAATATCTGTATTTCGGCCGCCGGCATACTTATGCTTACGCGATGATGGAGTTCGGAATCAAGAACAGGGCAGGATTTACGGTAATCAGCGGCGAGATCGGCTGCGGCAAGACCACCTTGATCCGGCATTTGCTTAACAATCTGTCCCCAGGCGTCACGGTCGGCCTGGTGTACAACACCCACCGCGAGATACCTGATTTACTGGGGTGGATCATGCTCGCTTTGGGACTTCCTTACGAAGGGATGTCCACGGTGGCGCTCTACGATGCATTCCAGCGCTTTTTGATCGAGCAGTACGGATTGGGCAAAGGGGTGCTGTTGATTATTGACGAGGCGCAGAATCTCAGTCCGACAGCGCTGGAATCCTTGCGTATGCTCTCGAATATAAATGCCGACAAGAACCAGTTGCTTCAGATCATGCTGGTAGGCCAACCGCAACTGAAAAGCATGCTTACGCGGCCTGATCTTCTACAGTTCTCTCAACGCGTTGAGGCTGATTTCCACATCAAGCCTTTCGAAGCGTCTGATGTGCAGAACTACATCCAGCACCGGCTGGCAGTAGCCGGCCGGAAAACTCCCCTTTTTACTCCCGATGCATGCGCCAAGATAGCAGAAGTCAGCCAGGGTATTCCCCGGCGCATCAACATTCTTTGTAATACTGCGCTGGTTTATGGGTATTCTGCCGAAGCAAAGCGTATTAATCTGGATTTGGTTGAAGAGGTGCTGAGTGACAAGGCTGAATTCGGGGCGTTATCGAATCCCGAATGAGTAAGAGCAGTAGTTTTGACAGTCAAGATGAACTCATTTCAAGCGCAATAAAATTAGCGAAGGGCTTGATGTCTCCACCCACGCTTGCCGCTTCGAGCGCATGCATATACTGGTCGCGGTTTTTCATGCGAACAATTGTCCAGGGGTAACCTCCCGATGCCAGCATCGCATTCATCAGGAAACGTCCAATTCGACCGTTGCCATCAAAGTAGGGATGGATGAATACAAAAAGGTGGTGCCCTAACACTGCACGGACGGCAGATTCCGGCTCTTGCGCAATCAGGTTGAACAGCGCCTCCATGGAATCTGCCAGCGCATCCCGAGGAAGCGGAGCGTGCTTGGAATTTCGGATGTAAACAGGCCCATTGCGGTATCCGGCCAGTTGATGCGGCTCAACAATCCCCGCTGTAACGGAAGGGGCGAACAGTTCGCCATACCACCGGTGATGCGCGCTTCTTGCGACCTCACCCGGATTCTTGCCGGATAGAATTTCTGCGAGACTAATTTTGACAGCCTGAAATGCCTGATAGTACCCGCGCGCTGCCAGAGCATCACGGTCACCCTTGTCATTTTTTCCCCCTTCCGGATTCCAGTTGCCCTGTGCAACCCGCTCGATCAATTCATCGTTGACCTGATATCCTTCAATAGAAAGTGAGTTGTAGGCATCCGCTGCATATCGCTCATTTACGTCGGACAGATAGGATTCTGGTAGTTTTGGCAAACCCGGTGCAGGTGGGAATGCCGACAAGACATTATCGCGCCAACCCGCCCACATTGACTGGATGCGCATGGTATAAGGCGAGCGTTCCCGGCTGTTTCCCAATGTGGGTGTGCTAATCTCAAAAGGGTTGGATTCGCGCACGTTGTGTTTCGCCCGCTTCATCGTTTCAGTGATGCGATCAGCGTCTGCATCGCGCCCCATGAATCGTAAAGCCCCTGCCAGCCTCCCTGCGGCAGAGGGCATCCCTTCACCAGCCAATAAAATGGTGAGCAATTCCCTTGGGTCGCGAATTAAATTTAGTGCGATTTCGGCTTCCCGTGGATTGTTCTTAAAGAACTGCGGCCCAAGACGACATAAAACTTCTGGCAATGGAATAACCTGCAATCCATTCACCTCAACCCGATTGCTTGGCAGGTTTTTTTCGTCTGTATAAATAAGTACCGACGAATCGTGAGGCAACTTGAGAGTTGATGTTCCGCCTTCTTTTGTAATGACTGCAATCTGGCGCGGAACTACTGTGCAGTGGGTGTGCAACAAGGCGGAAGCTTCTGTGTTGAGGCAATATCGTTTGCCAAAACGCCTGTCCATGTACCCTGAAAGAAATGCCCAGAAACTTGCATACCAAGAGGTGCTGTCACCTTGGTTATTGCTTGGATTGGAGCATACGTACCATCCCTTCATCACTGGGCGCAAAAAACCTTCTTCCACCAATATGGATCGGTGCGCCTCTTTCAGGTCGTTGGATTCAATAACCCCGCTATGCTTATCCTGCAATTTTTTGAGTACTCTCAACGCCCCAGCAAGCTTCTCATTGGATTTGGCCATTTCTTCACCTGATTCATGTTGTTGATCTAAGGGAGCCGGAAATTACAAACATACCAATTTAGTTGTAGGGTGGATAAGCGCAGCGCATCCGCCTTTTTGAGCCGGCATGGTGGATGCGCTACGCTTATCCCCCTACGGACTTAAGAAACAAATGGTACTTTTGTAATTTTTGTTTCCCTAAGCGTCAACTATGTTATTGATCCAAGCGTCAACTATGTCATTCCAAGGAAGTATAACGCAACACCCTGTTGTATAATACACTTTCGTAAGATACATGCCAGTTAATTATTGTAGGAGCCGCCATTATTCGCAACTTGAGTCCAGCCACCTACGCAGGCAGTTGCAGCACAGGCACCCGCAGGGTAAATTTGTTCTCGGAGAATAGCGTAGGGTGGGCAGACAGGTTTATCGTCTGCCCACGCGGTTTGGTATCCGCGTGGGCACAAAAGCGTGCCCACCCTACCATCATTGATTTTCATCATAAATTTCAGAGAACAAATTTACCGTGCAGGCACCCGCGTCTGCGCTACTGTTGGTCTTCAATTGATGCTATATTTGATGCGTCACAACTATTTTGGAGGCTGTTATGCGAACTACTGTTAACCTGGACGACACGCTGCTCGCCCACGCTCAACTCCTCTGTGGCGTGCAGGAACGCAGCGCATTGCTGAGGGAAGCCCTCAACGCACTGATCCAACGTGAAAGTGCACATCGCCTGTCCCGTTTGGGCGCAAGCGAGCCGCAATTGCAGAATATTGCCCGCCGACGCGAGGCTAAGTAGTGATCCTGGTTGATACCTCCCTCTGGGTTGACCATCTGCGCGCTGGCAGCCCAGGCTTGGTAGTTGCCCTGCAGGCCGATCAGGTCTGTACGCACACTTGCGTAATTGGCGAGCTTGCGTGTGGCAATCTTGGAAATCGTCAGGAAGTGTTGGAGCTGTTGCAAGCGTTGCCTCGGTTGCCTGCCGCTACTGATGACGAATTACTGTTCTTCATCGAAAAGCACCAGCTCATGGGACGCGGTATTGGCTACATAGACGCTCACCTGCTTGCCGCTACGGCCATTAACGCAGCGCGCCTGTGGACCCGAGACAAACGTCTCAAGGTCATCGCCGAAGAAATGAATTTAGCTCACCTGCCGGAAACTCATTAACTCAGATAATCCATTGGGCCGGAAATAGATAATTCGAATAGGTAAACCCCCGGCTTAGCCGGGGGACTCCGTTAGGTTTGACCGTTCCAGCGGTCAAAGTAGCAACGTCAAGATTTAGCGGTATCATTCGTCCCCCTCGCTTCGCTCTCCCCCATGCAGGGGGAGGGTTAGGGTGGGGGTAGAAATCAAGCATGTATGTTGTCCGCAGTTTGTACCCCCATCCCAACCTTCCCCCTGACAGGGGAAGGAGTAAAAAGTCAGCCGCCTGTAGGCGGCTCACGGTTTTATTAGCGCCTTTGAGGCGCTCACCCAATTATTAGGATGAAGTATTCATGATTCTAATCACCGGCGGCACCGGCTACATCGGTTCGCATACAGTTGTCGAACTGATGCAGGCGGGGTACGAGGTTCTGATCGTCGATAATTGCTGCAACAGCAAGGCGACGGTGCTTGATCGCATTGAACGTATCGTCGGGCATCGGCCTGGCTTTGTGGAGGCTGATGTCCGTGACCGGGAAGCGATGCGCGCGCTGTTTGCCGAACATCGCTTCGAAGCGGTGGTCCATTTTGCCGGCCTGAAAGCGGTGGGCGAGTCCGTGACTCAACCGTTGCGATATTACGATAACAATATCCACGGAAGCCTGGTGCTGTTTGAGGCGATGGCTGCGGCCGGGGTGAAGACGCTGGTTTTTTCCTCTTCCGCTACCGTTTACGGCGATCCGCACACGGTGCCGATCCGTGAGGATTTTCCACTTTCGGCGACAAATCCATATGGACGTTCCAAGCTGATGATAGAGCAGATGCTGGGCGATGTTGCGTGTTCGGACGCTGCGTGGCGCATTGCAATACTGCGTTATTTCAATCCGGTGGGCGCGCATGAATCCGGTTTGATCGGAGAGGACCCCCATGGAATTCCGAATAATCTGATGCCGTATATTGCCAGGGTGGCTGCGGGCGATCTCGATGAACTATCGGTTTTCGGCAATGATTATCCGACTCATGACGGAACGGGGGTGCGTGATTATATCCATGTGGTGGACCTGGCGCGGGGGCATCTGGCGGCGCTGAAGGCGTTGAAGGCAGGGGATGGGGTGCTTACGGTCAACCTGGGAACAGGGCAGGGTTACAGCGTGCTGGATGTGGTTCGGGCATTTGAGGCGGCGTGCGGGCGGAAGGTGCCATACCGGATAGCCGGTCGCCGTCCCGGCGACATTGCCGCGTGCTATGCCGATCCGTCGCTCGCAAAAACGCTGCTGGGCTGGCAGGCGCAATACGGGATTGACGAAATGTGCCGCGATGCATGGCGGTGGCAGTCGATGTCCCGCGTTACCCGTTGAAGTGCCGGTTCTTTCCACCCATGGGATTGAGGGTGTTCATGGCAGGTGACAGCCGTATTTTTCGTCTCACCTGCCTGGCGGCTGCTTTGTCTATCGTCATCGGCTTGTTCTGGGTGGGCTCGAAGCCGATTGCGGTGGGGTTGTTCTCAGGACATCTGGACAAGGTCGCGCACTTCGCCACTTTCGCCCTGATTGCGGCTTTGCTGTGGTTGTACTTTCAACGTAGCCACCCCCTGCTGGTTATTGCGATTGTGAGTGCAGTCGGCGCGGCGGATGAGTTGCACCAGCATTTCCTGCCGGGGCGATCTGCCAGCGTAGCTGATATGGCCGTAGACATATTTGCGGCAGCGGTGGCTGTCTTAATACTGAAACATGCGCGACGGCATAATGAATGATATGATCGTATCGAAGAAGATGAAAACAGGGATTCTGATGTTTGATTCTGATGTTTGATTCTGGGCATGATGGGGTAACTTGTCAGAACCGCTCTTCGGGCAGGCAGACACGGCGAGACAGGACAAACATCGATGGAATATTTCATGATCCCGGCAAAATAAAATGAACAATTTGATACTTGCTAGCGCACACCAGAAAAGACTTGCCTCCTGGGGGCGTGGCTTGAACGGTTTTGTCAGCACAGCCCTGATGGTCGACAAATTGGACGCGCTCAGGGATGAAGTTGCGCAGATCAAACCGGAAGTTCTCCTGCTTGACCTTGAACTGCTTGAGTTGAACGGACGCAACAGCGTCGCTCTGTTGAGAAAATTATGCGCCGAAACCAGAACCATCATTATGGGCGATGCCATTTCCGAGAGCCTGGAATGGGAATTGTTGAAGGCGGGTGTGCGGGGCTGTTGCAGAAATGAAATAGAGGCGAATTTTCTCAAGCAGGTTGTTGATGCCGTTCAATTGGGTGAATTGTGGATACGGCGATCCCTTACTTGCCGGCTGATAGACGAATTAGGCAAAACAACATCAAAGAATAAAGCCTATCGGGCCACCCTCGGCCTGCTTAACAGCCTTACTCAGCGCGAATATGACATTGCCGTGCGCGTGGGGAACGGGGAGAACAACAAGCAGATTGCTCATGTGTGTTCAATTACAGAGCGCACGGTGAAAGCTCACCTGACAGAAATCTTTCTGAAGCTGGGCGTCACTGACCGGCTTAATCTGGCGCTGGTCATTTCAGCAGATAGCAGAAATGGCTTGTCAAAATCGAACAGCCCATCAGGTAACAGCCCTGGCCAACTCAAACCGTTAGGCGGATCCCGCGTCGATGACAGCCACTCGTAAATTATCCGGAAACAGTGTGATCCGCCAGTTTCAGGCGTTGCTTGATCACGGGCCGATGTGCCTTGTTCCCGGCGGATTGAACGGTTCTTTTATCCCAGATAACCCATTAGGCCACGAACCCACTGTAGGAGCGAGCTTGCTCGCGAAAAACTTCGCCAGCAAGCTGGCTCCTACGATAGGGAAAGCCTCTAATGGACAATCCGGGTTTATCAATCATGTATCTGTCTTGCCAGTATATTTGGCCAGTATATTTTGCCGGCATTTTTTGGGCGCGCATGTACCAAAGTACAATGGCGTTTGTTGCAGAACTTAATAGAATGACGCAGTTGCCTGTCCTCATGGGCGGGATGTTAATTCGAATAACCGGCAGGGATAGCATCTACGGGAAAAGTGGATGAAAAATCAGATGCAACCAGTTACTGTAGCAATTGCAGACACCGATCGTGGTCGGCGTGCTGGATACGAACGCCTTCTGCAAGGTGAGTCGGGCATCAAGTTGTTTACGAATGGTGCGTCAGGTAAAGAAGCCGGTGACGAGAAGCTTTTGTCCGGGTACCCGAATGACCGTGCGTTTGTGAATCGCCGGCTCAAACCGCGCACGAATGTTACGGCAAATGAAGATGAAGTAGCCAGAATCAAACGGCTCAAACCTCTTGTTCTGCTGGTTAACCTGAATCTGTGTACCGATGAGGATTACACCTTGCTGCTGTCTCTGCGCCACGAATGCCCTGAGGCGCTTATGGTTTTCCTGGCCGATAACTCGGTTCATGAAGATACAATTCTTAAAGTTCTGGAGATCGGCGCACGCGGCTATTTGAAGTATGAAACTGTTCAGTTCCATCTTTCAGGGGCCATACAGGCAGTTGGCCGCGGTGAGGCCTGGGTGCCGCGCAAGATGCTGGGCAACATCATGGATCATATGTTGAGTCAGCAGGCAAACGCGTAATCAGGTCAGTAAGTCGCTCTATGCCATTCAATTGGCACTGGCAGACCTTGGACGATCCCTCGAGTAACAGATACATAGCGACAGAAATACTGCCGCATAAACAACCGTTCGCCCTGAGCCAAGTAATTCTATTTCTCCTTCAAACGGGAAATAATCCGTAGGGCGGGTCACACCCGCCGCTGAACAGCTGTAATGGCGGGTACGAAAAACTTTTGTCCCGGCACCGGTGTGACCCGCCCTACGATATTGCTCTATTGATCGAGAATTGGAATTAATCATCGCTTCCCTTATATTAATTCATAAATGAAAATCTCCGGCTCTGCCGGGTGGCAAGGTGTTTATGTTCGACAAAGATGTACTCAAGCTGGACCCATCCAAGGAAGTGGATCGCATCACCGGGATTCTGCGCGAGCAGGTTCTCGGCCAGTTGCGCCGCCGCGGCGCCGTAGTGGGCATATCGGGCGGCATAGACAGCTCGGTCGTGACCGCGTTATGTGTGCGCGCATTCGGCAAGGAGAAAGTTCTGGGACTCTTCATGCCCGAGCACCATTCCTCTGACGATGCGCTCATGCTGGGACGGATGCTCACCGGGCACTTTGGAGTCGAGGCTATCGTCGAGGACATTGCGCCGGCCCTCGAGGGGCTCGGTTGCTACCGCCGCCAGGAAGAGGCCATCCGCATGATCGTTCCCGAGTACGGCGATGGCTGGAAGTGCAAGCTCGTGCTGCCATCCATCCTCGAGAGCGACCGCATGAACATCACGCGGCTCACCGTGCAGAGCCCCACAGGTGAAGTGTCCACTGTGCGGCTTCCGCTCAACGCCTACCTGCAGATCGTCGCTGCGACAAACTACAAGCAGCGTGTGCGCAAGATGACGGAGTACTACCATGCGGATCGCCTGAACTATGCCGTATCGGGTACGCCAAACCGCCTAGAATACGATCAGGGTTTCTTCGTCAAGCAGGGCGACGGCAGCGCCGACTTCAAGCCCATTGCGCATCTTTACAAAACCCAGGTCTATCAGATCGCGGAATATCTGGGCGTGCCGGAAGAAATCCGCCGCCGCCCGCCCACCACCGATACTTTTTCCATGCCGCAGACGCAGGAGGAGTTTTATTTCGCGCTGCCTTACGACCGCATGGATCTTTGCCTCTACGCGGCAAATCATGGTGTTTCTGCCGGGGAGGTTGCGCCTGTGGTCGGCCTTACGCCGGACCAGGTTGAGCGGGTCTTCAAGGACATCGAAGCCAAACGGCGCGCCACCCGGTATCTCCATATGCGGCCACTGCTTATCGATCCAGTCACGGAAGTCTGACGGCCTATGTGCGGAATCGCCGGGATTGTCGGGCTCAGCGCCAATGCAGCCTCGCCGAGCCGTGAAGCGCTGGTGCGCATGGCCGGCGCGCTCTATCACCGCGGCCCGGACGAGTTTGGCGTGTATCGCGACGACAAGGCAGGTCTCGCACACGCGCGCTTGTCCATCATCGATCTCGCAACCGGACAGCAGCCGATGGCGGACGAGGGCGATGCGACCTGGATCGTATTCAACGGCGAGATATTCAATTATGTCGAGTTGCGCGAAGAACTGGTCGCGCTCGGCCATCGTTTCCGCACCCGCAGCGACACCGAAGTTATCATTCATGCGTACCGTGCATGGGGAGATGCCGCCTTCGAACGATTCAACGGACAGTGGGCCGTAGCGCTGTGGGATTCCGTGGCGCGCCGCCTGGTGCTCTCACGCGACCGGGTGGGCATTTGCCCGCTTCATCTGTGCGAATACGCCGGCCATCTGTATTTTGCCAGTGAAGTCAAAGCCATCTTCGCGGCGAACGCAGATATACCGCGCGCCTTTGATCCGATCGGCATCGCCCAGACATTCACCTTCTGGACCATAGCTCCACCGCAGGGCGTTTTCCACGGCGTGACCGAACTCGAACCGGGGCATGTCCGCACTTATGAAAACGGAGCTGTCCATGATCGTGCCTATTGGACTCCGCGCTACCCGATGCACGGCGAAACGCATCACCGCTTTCATGGATCACTGGATGACGCAGTCAGCGAGGTGCGCAGGGCGATCGAGAACGCCACGTCACTGCGCATGCTGCGCGCCGATGTGCCGGTCGGGAGCTATCTTTCCGGCGGGCTGGACAGTTCGCTGGTCGCCGCGCTCGGACGCCGTTTTGCGGGAGACAGATTTCAAACGTTCTCACTGCGTTTCGATGACGCCGAATACGACGAAACGGAATACCAGCGCCTGATGGTGAACATGCTGGGCAGCGATCATCACGAGGTCGTTGTTTCGCGCAGCGACATCGCGAACGTGTTTCCCGACGTTATCTATCACACCGAGCGTCCGATCCTGAGAACTGCCCCGGCGCCGCTGTTCCTGCTGTCGAAGCTGGTTCGCGAACACGGGGTCAAGGTCGTGCTGACCGGCGAGGGCGCCGATGAAATGTTTGCCGGCTACGATATTTTCCGTGAAGGCAAGGTGCGCCGTTTCTGGGGACGCCAGCCGGCATCCGCATGGCGCCATCGGCTCCTCGAACGGCTGTATCCCTATCTTGCGCGTTCGCCGGTGTCGCAGCAGGCGATGGCGCGGCAGTTCTTCGGACGCAACATCGCCGCCCATCGCGCGCCGGGCTTTGCGCATGACACGCGCTGGCATACCACGGGCGCGCTCAAGCGGCTTTTGTCCAGGAACGTGCAGGCTGCTGCTTCAGACCGTGATGTAATCAAGGAATTTCTTGAAAATGTCCATATCGATTTTCCGCAATGGAGCCATCTTGCGCAGGATCAGCATATCGAAATCCGCACGCTGTTATCGGGCTACCTGCTTTCCTCGCAGGGCGACAGGATGCTTATGGCGCACTCGGTTGAAGGACGTTTTCCCTTCCTAGACAAGGATGTTATCGCGCTTGCGGATTCGCTTCCTGCCGCCTACAAGCTGCGCGTGCTGGACGAAAAGCATGTGGTGAAGCGCGCCGCGTCGGATGTCGTGCCGCGCGAAATACTCGCGCGGAAAAAACAGCCGTATCGCGCGCCGGATGCGCTTTCCTTCGTTGCCAAGGGCGCACCGGACTATATTGACGAGGTGCTGTCCGAGTCTGCGCTGAAAGATGCTGATGTTTTCGAGCCTCAGGCTGTAATACAATTATTGCGCAAGTGCCGCGCGCGCGGCAGTGAGGGGCAGTTCTCGAACACGGACAACATGGCGCTGGTGGGCGCCCTGTCAACCCAGCTTTTGCACCGGCAATTTATCGCCGGCCGCCCCGATGGGAGCCGCGCGATTGAGATTCGTACCGACATTGACAAGTCATCTAATTCTATTTCTCCTTCAAACGGGAAATAATCCGTAGGGCGGGTCACACCCGCCGCTGAACAGCTGTAATGGCGGGTACGAAAAACTTTTGTCCCGGCGCCGGTGTGACCCGCCCTACGATATTGCTCTATTGATCGAGAAATGGAATAACACGGGAAGAAGCCTTGTCGGCCGAGATGCAAATCAAGGGCTGGAGCCGCAAAAAGAAAGAGGCCATGATGCGCGGCGATTGGAAGGAAGTTTCTCGCCTGGCGAAAAGTAAATCCGCCCATCCTTCGACAGGCTCAGGACGAACGGATTTACTTCTTCTACAGGAGGCTGAGAATTGATTACCCTCCGCATTCCACATTGAGCCAGAGTTATATTACACAGCAGTCAGAAAGTATGCCTGCAAAAATGATGCTGAAACCCGCATGAAACCGAGATCGAGTGTTTCCATAAATACTGACGGGTGAGTAATGGATAATTTTGGAACAAATTAAAAGAGGTACTGAGATGCAAATAACACACGGTCCCGTGCCGCTCCTGCACGATTACCTTCTCCAGGCTGCCCGCGAACTCCCGGACAAGGTTGCGCTGGTCTGCATGCAGCAGCGGGTCACCTATGGCGAACTCGACGCCCGTTCGAACGCTCTTGCGCACAGCCTGGCCGCAGCCGGTGTCGAACGCGGCGACAGGGTGGTGGTCTTCGCCGATAACACCGTCGAGACGGTGATTTCATTTTGGGCGGCGCTCAAGGCCAACGCCGTCGCGTGCATCGTCAATCCGCTGACCAAAAGCGACAAGCTCAGTTATCTCCTCGACGACTGCCGCCCGGCGGCGCTCATCACGGACATGCATATTCATTCCGTATTTGCGGAGCCCGCGCGGGCATGTTCCCACCTGCGATGCGTGATCATTTCCGGCATCATTGATGACGCAAAGCCCGCAGGACTTCCCAATGCCCGGCGCTGGGATGACGCCATCGCCGGCGGCGACCGCGCGAGTCCGCCTGTCCGGACATGCATTGATAACGATCTCGCCGCGATCATCTACACATCGGGGTCCACCGGCGACCCCAAGGGCGTGATGCTCACGCATCGCAACATGCTCACCGCGTGCACGTCAATCGCTTCGTACCTCGAATTGCAGGAAGACGAGGTGATCCTCGGCGTGCTGCCGCTGGCATTCGATTACGGTCTTTACCAGATGCTCATGGCGTTCCGATCCGGCGCGCGCCTGGTGCTCGAGCGCTCCTTCACCTTCCCGGCGCAGATACTCAACCTGATGGTAGCCGAGGGAGTGACCGGCTTCCCGGGCGTGCCGACCATCTTTTCGATCCTCGCGGAACTCAAGTCCCTCAAGGATTACGATCTGTCGAAGATCCGCTATGTGACCAACACCGCTGCGGCACTTCCGGAAAAGCATATCCTGATGCTCAGGGATATTTTTCCGGCGGCGCGCATCTATTCGATGTACGGCCTCACCGAATGCAAACGCTGCACCTATCTTCCGCCCAAGGACATAGCCCGGAAGCCTTCAAGCGTCGGCATCGCGATTCCGAACACCGAGATGTGGATCGTGGATGAGGACGGCAACAAGGTCGCTCCCGGCACCGTCGGCCAACTCGTCATTCGCGGCGCCACCGTGATGAAGGGCTATTGGGAGAAGCCCGAATCCACTGCCAGAAAGCTCAAGCCCGGCCCGCTCCCCGGTGAACAGGTGCTGTACACCGGCGATTACTGCAGGATGGATGAGGAGGGATATCTCTACTTCGTCGGGCGCATGGATGACATAATCAAGTCGCGCGGGGAGAAAGTTGCGCCCAAGGAGGTGGAGAACATGCTGATGAACATTCCGGGTGTGAAGGAGGCTGCGGTTATCGGCGTGCCGGACGAGATCCTTGGACAGGCAGTCAAGGCTTTCGTCGTCCTCGAGGAGGGGATCACGATGACCGAAAAACAGCTCCAGAAGGAATGCCAGAGCAGGCTCGAAAACTTCATGGTTCCGAAATATATCGTCGCGGTGCAAAGCTTGCCCAAGACAGATACCGGCAAAATCAAGAAGACGGGGCTGACATGAATATTCTGCTCGATGAAATAATTACCGTCCTCCAGCGTGGCGGCATTACCGATGCAACCGCCGAGGCAACCCGGATTTTGCAAGCTGCGCAAACATCAACACCGGCTGATCATGCACGTGCGGCGCGCGCCATGGCCGAGCGTCGTTCCGCAGGTGCGCCGCTTGCCTATGTGATAGGCCATGCAAGGTTCATGGGCGTCGAGCTCATTGTCGCCGAGGGCGCCCTCGCGCCCCGTGAGGAGACCGAACTCCTCGGCAACACGGCGCTGGCCGCGATTCGTTCCTCCGGCTCCGCCGCGCCACGTGTCATTGACATGTGCTGCGGGTCAGGAAACCTCGCCTGCGCCATCGCGCACCACCTGCCAGCCGCTCGCGTGTGGGCGAGCGACCTTACCGATGGCTGCATTGCAGTCACGCGCCGCAACGTCGAGCATGTGGGTGTATCCAACCGCGTTGTCGTCGCTCAGGGCGATCTTTTCGGCGGGCTTGCCGGGTTAGGCATCGAGGGTGCTATTGATGCAGTCGTCTGCAACCCTCCCTACATTTCCCAGGGCAAGCTCGCGACCGACCGCGCCGAGTTGCTCGATCATGAGCCGCGTGAAGCATTTGACGGCGGACCTTACGGGCTCAGCATCCAGCAGCGCGTCGTCAAGGAGGCGCTGCCGTTCCTGCGACCCGGCGGCATTCTCCTTTTTGAAATCGGCCTCGGGCAGGATCGCCAGGTCAAAATGCTCTTCGACCGTGCGAAGGTTTACGAAGACATCCAACTCGCCGCAAACGCCGCAGGCGAAGTACGCGTTGTGTCGGGGCGCAAGCGCGCGGATATGTAGGAGGTGGTTTTGTTCCCTGCTGACCTTGCCACAGTGCGCGATTACCATACCGCCACTCCGAAGCTCAATGAACATGTGTTGGTGACGGGAGGAAGGGATGCACTGTGTGTTCTTGCCAGCGCCGAGCTCTATTGGTAAGGGATTGTCTTAAATCCCGGATCGTCCATTAGAGGCCTTCCCTATCGCAGGAGCCAGCTTGCTGGCGAAGTTTTACGCGAACAAGCTCGCTCCTGCAGTGGGTTCGTTGTCTAATGGTCGCGGTTATTTGGGCACGGTAAATTTGTTCTCTGAAATTTATGATGAAAATCAATTATGGTAGGGTGGGCACGCTTTTGTGCCCACGCGGATACCAAACCGCGTGGGCAGACGATAAACCTGTCTGCCC
>Ga0154764_1140_pt2 | contig 40905 bp, 36 predicted proteins | sample Rifle2008BG16ft_FD_105772 | JGI IMG/M metagenome (GOLD analysis project Ga0154764, IMG submission 105772) | candidate division Zixibacteria bacterium RBG_16_53_22
CGCTCGAATGCGGCCACTCCTCTGCGCTGATGACAAGTCCTCTGCGCACCGGATTAAAGTGAATATATTCCAGTTTCTTTTGAATTTCATCTGGAAAATTCATTGGAAAAACTCGTGGTTTTTCCTTCCAGAATCTAAACTCGGATTTACCGGCGGTTTTTCTATAGAAAGCGAAAAGCTCAATATTGTTGTTTTGAATAAAATCGCATAACTGCTTATTACTAGATTCGAGTATTTTTCTTGCTTGCCCCGATATGGATCGCCTTAAGCTATGCAAAAAACGTAAAACCCTTTCGCCCGATTGGGAAGTAATTAGAATGTGAAAATGTTCGGGCATTATGACATAACCCAGGGTACTAATTGCAATCAATTTTGATAAACGATTGTATTCCTTATAAAATATCTGGATAATAGATGGATAAATGAGAACCGGCTGCCATTGGTGAACGGTACCTGTAATATGATGAATGTGATAATCCAAATAGTAGTTTTTCCAATCCCTGGTCATTGTTCAAACCTTTGCCTCAGGATGTCGCTGAAAAGACGCTTCCATCCTGAGGCATACAAGATTAATTCCCCTGTTTCTTCTGCTCTATCATCACCAGCGTATCACGCACCTTATCGGCCCATTGGCCGTTCGGCTCTTTTTCCAGGTAACGGTTGAACCAGGCCTCGGCCTGGATGTAGTCCCCGCTCACGTAGTAGAGGGTGCCGAGCATGTAGATCGCCTCCGGCATGCTGCCTACCCGGATAGCATCGAGGAATTTTGCCTCTGCCTCGGCCGTATCGCCTTGAATAAACGCCAGCAGTCCCAGGCCGTAATAGGCGCGAGGATATGTCGGGTCGACCGCAATCGCCTGCCCGTAATATTTCCTGGCGTTGACAAAATCACCGCGCAGGTAATAGATCGTCGCGATGTTGTTGTAAGTCCGCGGATAGAGGAAATCGACCTCGGCGCCGCGCTCGTACCAGTTCAGGGCCTTGTCATAATTATTCTGCACGAAATAGATATTGCCGATCGACTGGTAGGCATCGACATCCCTGGCATTGTACACAATCGCGCCCTCGTAGTAATCGATCGCCTTGACGTCGTCGCCGATTTGCTGATAACAGACCGCGATCTCATGATAGGCCTGTGCGAAATTGACTCTGGCCTTTATCGCTTTCTTATAAAGCGGGATTGCCTTTTGGGGCCGGTTTTGCTGAAGATATTCGTGAGCAAGTGTATAATAAGACAGGGATTTATCTTCATCCGATTTTCCGGGGCCCCCGCAGGCAAGCCCGAACGCAACAATCGCGACCAATGTCAGGCTTGTGATTTTCTTCATTTGCGCCACCATAAAAAAAGCCGACAAATCAATGCAAAAATATACGATATTTTATATCCAATGCAACCGAATTTGTGCCGGAAAAAGCGCTGTCGATTCCTTTTCCCGGCTCAAACCTGGGGAGGATTGATGCCGTTCATCCTGAGGTAGGTTATAACCTGCCCGCGGTGATGCGAGTCATGTTCAAAAAGATGCAGGATTATCCAATAACCGCTGACCTGCTCTCCTTTGAATTCATACATCCTGGTCAGGTCCGCCGATATCAGATATCGCTCCATTCGCTCAAATGACGCCACGATGTCGTTGTCGAGCTTGGTCTTATCGTCGCTCGGGCGCTCTATTGATGGTATCCACTGGCCGCCATCCTTGAAGCTGTTAGTCAGCCACCAGTCCAGCGGCGATGAAAAATGGACATAAAGTTGCCCCAGCGTGCGCATCCCATCCCTGGGCGCCCAGCCCAGCAGTTCGTCCGGTGTCACTCTCAGACATTCGCGGATTGACTCCCGCAGGGCCCGCCATTGTAGCAGGACTGTGTCGAGCGAGATGCCTTGCAGGTTTTTCATCTCTCTCCTATCTCAGAAGTATCATTTTCCCTAATGTGCCGTCTTTCCCGTCGATCTTGAGCCTGCAAAAGTATACCCCGGAAGAAACGCTCTGCCCAGCGTTGCTGCTGCCATTCCACGAGACGGAGTGGATGCCTGCATTGGCACGCCTATTATAAAGATCAGCCACGAGCTTTCCCGTGATATCAAACACTGTCACCTCTGCATGCCCCGTCCGCACGAGAGAAAATGAAATCCTCGTTTCGGCGTTGAATGGGTTGGGGTAATTAATAATCGTCGAAACGAAAACCGGCCGCGATTCCTCGGAATAGATTCCCACAACCGATTGATTCTCGACAAAAGTGAAGGCCCCATCATTATTAACAATTATGTCGTAATCGCCATCACCGTCCAGATCGGCCACATCAAAATAGCTTGCCTGCAAACCCTGCAGATCGGAAAGCACCTGCGGGGCATGCGCAAACGTCGGCTGGCCGACAACACCGATATTCAAATAGGCTCCCAATGTGTTGCCCACCTTAAGAATAAAATCGGGTAGCCCGTTGCCATCCATATCACATGCGTTGGCGTACGACGCCGACAGATTGAGGCCTGATATCAACTGCGGCCCGAGAGCCCAGGAAGGATCGGTTGCTGTGCCCGTATTCTCAAATGCAGTCAGTGTTTGCGTATTCAAATCCAATACCACCAGGTCGAGAAAACCGTCCTGATCCAAATCGACAAGCTCGGGATGCTGGTATTCGCCAAGCGCATTGATTTCGGCGAATATGGAATCGTCTTGACGAAAAACGGAATCGGGTCGATTAATCTGCGTTGTGACATATTCGCCAATCCCCCAGGCGACATCAGGCCAGGTATCTCCGTTGATATCACCGCACGATAGCCCGGTTTCCAGAACTGGAAGGAGATAATCCCTAAGCCAACTGGCTGAAATAAATTGCGGCTGTTCAAAGGTACCCACATTGTCAAATGCCGCCCAGGCCATAAAATATCTGGGACTGGGCAACATCACATAAGTGTAAAGCGAAATAAAATCGAAATCACCATCAAAGTCACGATCAAGGAACGCGAAATCACGACTCCAATTTATGAAGAATGGCCCCATGTTCAGGTCGCCCTGGCCGCTGAAGAGGGGAGATGCCGGGTTTCCGTTATTGCTGTAATACGATATCAACGGGAATGATCCTCCACTTATCAGATCGAAATCGTCGTCGCCATCAATATCGCCGCCGGTGATCGCGGTATTAAAGAATCCAGATCCGGGAAGTAAGATGAAATCACTATAGTATGGAAATTGGGGAGTCTGGTTCGTTCCCTGGTTGATGAAAATGTTAATCATGTCCGGGCCGTCGCATACGATTCCCGCCATAATCATATCCAATGCTCCGTCGGACGTCAAATCGGCAACCTCGAACCCCTCGTACCCGCATGGGCCGACATCGAATCTAAAATGCGCCGACATGGTCGAATCGAATGACCAATCGGGATTACCCTGAGAACCGATATTTCTGAAAAACAGATACATGGTATCAAGCCAGCACCGCGCCAGCATGTCCAGATCGCCGTCGGAGTCCCAGTCGTCAAACTTCTGATCAGTAACCGAGGGATAAAGGTCAGAATATATGTCGAAATATCCGAAGACTTCCTGCCACGCCGGGTCGTTGATTGTACCCCGGTTTCTGAAGGCCCTGATCGAGTCCACCGGCATCCTGTCAAACTTGAAACTGACCACCAGTTCCAATGAGTCATCATCGTCGATATCTTGCAGCGTGGGTACTGCGGCAAAGTCATAATCGAATCCTGCGAAAAACGATGTATCGCGCGTCCACTCCGGGTTGCCGGGGAATCCGTTATTTAGATAAAGGCTGATTGTGCCATCGCCCTGCCCGATGATGAGGTCGAAATCCAGATCGTCGTCGATATCATATATCTGTGGCGAGCATGGCGGCACTACTTCAATTTGGCTGGGATTGAGCAGGCGATTACTACTGTCCCAGCGCCAGGAATCCTGGGCCAGGGCAATCGAGGTCGAAACGCAAAAAGCCCCTGTGATTATCAGAGGCTTGATAAGAAACCTTTTCATAACTCCTCCTATTTCAGGAGTAGCATTTTTCTGGCTTCGCCGGCACTTCCATCGATTCTGAGCCTATAAAAGTATACTCCGGACGAGACATTTTGTCCAGAAAAATCTCGGCTATCCCACATTGCGGTATGCGAACCGGCATTAGAATTGCCCTGTAACAACCGCGCCACTTGGCATCCAGCAATATCGTACACGCTCAATTCGACCTCGGCTGGCGCCGAGAGAGTGAATGAGATCGCTGTCCGCGAATTGAACGGGTTGGGGTAGTTCTGGGCAAGTTCGAACGCGATGGGCAGGCGTTCGTCGTGCGCGGCGCTGGGAGCAAGATAAAGTGAGTCGAATGGAGTCTCAATCGTATCGCGCCCATCGGAAAATCGAAAATAATAGTAATGCATTCCCTCGCCGGGCCATGTCATCAGGTGAAAGAAGTCGGCTGTGTCGCCATAGGAATGATCGAACGACCCCATGTCGAAAACGCCCCAGTCGAAGAAGATAAGGCGCTGGACAGGCAAATTGCCGTCGAAATCGAAATAATTGATGCGGGCGTTGACGGTAACGTTGGGTATGACATCAAAGCCGATATCCGTGAGCGTCGGCGCGGAATTAATATCGACCGCCAGAAACTGCGTTGCAGGTATAAACAGCGAGGGATATGTATAGTCATTGAAACCCGGTTGGCCGACTTCGGCCGTTATAGTGATACCACCGGCGACAATATATCCTGATTCGGGCGGCCAGGCCGGAAAGAGGGGATCGGAGGTTATATCGGAAATGTCGCACGCCATATGCAGGGAGGTGCCCGAAGTTTGCGTACTGATGGCGGCAATCCGGCTGAATGATGTATCGGCCAGATCGACTCGATATAACCCTGACGTCATTATAAACGGCACGTTCACATAAAGCATGGCCAGAGCCGATAGTGTCAGCGTATCGGGATTGTAAATTACGAAACCATAGATGAAATATGTGGTCAGCCCCTCGTTGAGCGGCCATCCCCCACCGGCATTGTTGAGCCGCCCGTAGAGACGAGTTTCGGAGTATGTAACCGCCGAGCCTGTCAGATCGAGCCACTGCCCGGCGCTTCCGGGGGTCGTATCGCCAATAGCGTCGCCGGTGAGGGCAGCATATAGGCTGGCGGCCGGTGGAAATTGATTCGCTGCGTTTTTGTACGATTGTGTTGCGATCAGCGTATCGGCCTCGATCCGCCCGTAATATTCCATTGTCCCCGACGGATTATCGAAATCAATCGTCCCCTCGAATGTTGTGGCATAGCGGGGATCGCCCTCGATATGGCTCAGGGTATTAACGTATTCGCTGCTGCCCGCCTTAGCCTTGAGGATGACATCATACAAGGGGATACCGAACGGGTCGATGAAATCGAGATTGAACAGGGCCGAATCACCGACCATCAGGGCCGACGATGTCACATTTTCGATAGGCGCCGCGAATAAAGTCGAAGTGGTTATCAGAATTACAATGACAGCTATATATTTCATACAGGCTCCTTTAATGCGACTCGGGCTTCTGCTCTTTGAGCTCTATTAATACCCCTCCGGTAGAATCCGGATGAATGAACGCGATCCTGGCGCCGCCAGCCCCAGCTCTTGGTTTCTGGTCGGCCAACTTGACTTTTTTCGCGTGCAATTCCTCGAGCGCCTGGTCAATATCCTCTACAAGCACGCAGAGGTGGTGTATGCCAGGCCCGCGCTTCTCCAGGAATTTCGAAATCGCCGTTTCCCTTTGGAGCGGCTCGATCAGTTCAACATCGATGTTGCCGAAATCGAGAAACGAAATAGCCACCCTGTTAGCGGAATTGGACTCCGCCGGGCCACTCTCTATTCCGAAAAGGCGCTTGAAAATCTCACGATGTCCGGATATATCGCCGGTGGCAATCGATATGTGATCGATTCCGAGTATCTTCACAGTGTCACGTTCTCCTTATGTTCGCCCCAGACCTCGCGCAGGACCCCGCAGATTTCGCCGATACTGACCATCGCCTCGACACAGCCGAGCACGGCCGGCATGATGTTGCGATTCTCACCGGCCGCCTCTCTCAAGGAATTCAGCTGCATCGATATGTCGCCGCGTTCCTGCCGAATGCTCCTCAGGAATTCTATTTGACGCTTTTCCAGTTTTGGGTCGACCTGCAAAATATTCGACCGCGCATCCTGCCCGGATAGATAGGCATTGACCCCCACTACGATCCGTTCTTTAGACTCGATTTCTTTCTGATATTCGTATGCTGCCTTTTGGATTTCCTTCTGAAAAAACCCCGTCTCCACAGCCCTTACGGCTCCGCCCATGCGGTCGATCTGCGCGAGATACTCCTCGGCTCGACCAATTATCTCGGCGGTCAGAGATTCCACAAAATATGAGCCTGCCAGCGGATCAACCGTGTTGGTCACGCCCGATTCGTGGGCCAGTATCTGCTGAGTCCGAAGCGCTATCAGGGCGCTTTTCTCGGTCGGCAGGGCCAGAGCCTCGTCCATGGAATTTGTATGAAGCGATTGTGTCCCACCGAGAACTGCCGCCAGCGCCTGAATAGTCACCCGGGCGATATTATTCTCCGGTTGTTGCGCGGTCAACATCGAGCCGGCCGTCTGCGTGTGAAATCGAAGCATGCAGGAACGCTCGTCCTTAGCTTTGAAACGCTCGCGCATGATTCTGGCCCACAGGAATCTTGCCGCCCGGAACTTGGCGATCTCCTCGAACAGGTCATTGTGGGCGTTGAAGAAGAACGAAAGCCGGGGGGCGAACTGGTCGATATCGAGTCCGGCCTGCAGGGCATGCTCGACATAGCAAATACCATTGGACAGCGTAAACGCCACTTCCTGGACAGCGGTCGAGCCGGCTTCGCGGATATGATATCCCGAAATCGAAATCGTATTCCATTGGGGCACGCGATCATTGCAAAATGAGAAGACATCCGTGATTAATTTTAGCGACGGTTTGGGCGGAAATATGTATGTCCCTCGGGCGATATATTCCTTGAGAATATCATTTTGAATCGTGCCGCGCAATTTATCTGGCGCCGCATTTTGCTTTTTCGCCACCGCGATATATAACGCCAGAAGTATAAATGCCGTGGCGTTGATTGTCATCGAGGTCGAAACCCGGTCAAGCGGTAGGCCTTTGAACAAGATTTCCAAATCGGCCAGAGTATCGATCGCCACACCGGTCTTGCCGACCTCGCCTCTGGCCATCGGGTGATCGGAGTCGTACCCGATCTGCGTCGGAAGATCGAACGCCACCGATAGCCCGGTCTGCCCCTGAGAGAGAAGATACCGATAGCGGGCGTTGGACTGCTCGGCGGTGCCGTATCCTGCATACTGTCGCATGGTCCAGGGCCGGCCGAGATACATATCGGAATATACGCCGCGGGTGAAGGGATATTTGCCCGGCTCACTTTCGGCGTGACGGAGCCTCTCCGTGTCGGTTTTGCGATAGACCGGTTTTATCGGTATTTCAGATGACGTTTTTCGCTGTTTCATGTCGATTGACCTTGTTGTCAAATATAATACATGGCGTCAAAATGAAAATAGAATTCTCCACCCATCCGGGATGACAGTACACGTGGCAGATATGTGTCAGAATGATAATCCAAATAACGTTCCTCCAATTTGCCCTTCTACTAATCGGGGGGTTACAAAAGAAAATGCATCTTGTACGTTCATTTACTTTCGAGTTTTGCACCTATCGCACAGGTAGATGGTTGGTTAGAGACAAATATGAGGCCGCATAATGCGACCTGAAACGGATTTGGCAGGCGTCTAACAACATCGCAGCTCAAACCACAACGTTCCGGACTTTGACTTCTGCACCACCTAAACAAACGCTTGCAATGAGGCACCGGCTGCTTTAAAATAGCGATGTTTATTATTGAGGCTCAGCGAGAATGAACAAGACTGACAGATTTTTGATTATCGGACATCGCGGGGCGGCGGCCTACGCGCACGAAAACACGATCGCCTCGCTGGAGGAGGCCATATCGCGTCATGCCGATATGGTCGAGTTCGACGTTCGCGGGACCGCCGATGGAATTCTGGTCTTGCATCACGATAGAACGATCAAGACAGAGATAGGCAGACGACCCGTCTCCAAACTTAGTTTTAACCAGTTGCAGGAGGCCGCCAGGCTAAATGGCTTTGCGGTCGCAAAGTTTGCCGATATCGTCAAACGCTTCGGCCCCACGATACCTGTGAATATCGAAATCAAGGTAAGGGGTTTTGCGCCCGAGATTGTCTCAATTTTGGAAAAATATCGGCCGGCATATCCGCCGGTAATTTCGTCGTTTTTCCCCTGGGTCCTGGGTCGGGTCAAAACCCTGAATGGAACCCTCGCGACCGGCCTTATTGTCGGCAGAGAACAGGCCCACAGATTTGGCTTTCTGGGCCGTCCGATGCTCAAGTTGTTGGCGCAGAATATCGGGATAAGTTCGCTGCACCTGCAGGACTCTATCATCGATTCCCGTAAAGTCAAGAGCGCTCATGATTTGGGCATGAGGCTGTTCGCCTGGACAGTTGACGATGAGCAGAGGATGAGGGCCCTTATCGGGTTGGGAGTCGATGGTATCATTACCAACAGGCCCGATCTGCTTTACGGTGTGTGTGTCCAGATGTCGAGCGAAAAGACCCCCTTAATCCGAAAGGCGCGCGATGAAGAAGGAAAATTCGTCTATGCCGGCAGCAGAGGTGAGTCAACATGAAACTCACACGGGTGATAATTAAGGCCAAAGATTATCGCAAGAGTTGCGATTTTTATAAAAATTCGCTGGGATTGAAAATGAAATCATCATGGCAGAGGAAGGATAGCTGGGGGGCGATATTCTCCGCCGGCGCCGGTGATATTGAGATTATTTGGTACCCCTCGGGCGAGGGCCTGGAGACCTGCAATTATATTCCAACTGCCGCAAAATTCGATATTTTCCTCGAGGCCCACGACGTTGATATCGTCTACAGGCGCCTGAGCGCCTCGGGGGCTGATATAATCGATCAACCCCATGACGCACCCTGGGGATTTCGCATGTTTTCATTGAGAGACCCCGATAATATCCGAATTGTAATTGCCCAGGCCTTGCAATGACATGGGATGCCACACCCTGCCAATCAGAATCGCGAAAACCCCGGACATGCTTTCAGGCGGGAAAAGTAAAATTGATTCGTCCCCTGCCGCCGCCCGGTATCGGATGATTGCCATATGACATCGGCAAAAGGCGCATTGGTTCTGCTCTTGGGCGTGTTCTTTGTAAGCTGGGCGGCAATACTTATCAGGCTTGCCCACTCCGAGCCTACCACAATCGCCTTTTTCCGGATGCTTTTCTCGGCCGCCATGATGTTGCTTGCCGTTCCGTTTTATCGCGGCCGATGGTTTATCGACAGGCGCGATTTGGCAATATCGATACTCTCCGGAACGCTGCTTGGCCTCCATTTCTATACCTGGGTGGCCGGGCTCAAAATCACATCAATTTCATCGTCGGTATTTCTTGTGACCACCCAGCCGATTTTTGTCGCCATACTGGGATTTGCCATACTCAAGGAGAAGGTCGGTTTTCGCGGCGTGATTGCGATCTCGATGGGCCTGGCCGGCAGTTATCTTGTCGCCAGGGGAGATCTGAATATTGATGCCGCTCATCTCAAGGGGGATTTCCTGTCGCTGGCCGGGGCGTTTTTTGCAGGCTGTTACCTGTTCCTGGGGAGATTTGTCAGACCTCGAGTTGACCTGGTGCCTTATGTCGTGACTGTCTATGGCATCTCTGCCGTCGTTATCCTGATTCTTGGGCTTGCTTCCCGGTCGCTGGTTATGCCGGCGCAGAGTGTTGATTACCTTTACTTTTTCTTGATGGCCCTGGGTCCGACCATCCTTGGGCACAATCTCTACAATTATTCGTTGCGCCACCTGCCGGCCTTCCCCGTCGGCATTTCCATACTTGGCGAACCGGTCCTGGCTACCATTTGGGGCATCTTAATATTCGGCGAACAACCTTTGTCATCGACATTGCTCGGCGGCTTGGTTATAATAATGGCGATTGTGCTTGTCATGACACAAATGAAATCCGAGTCCGAGGTAGTGGCGCCGTGAAAAGAGGCTTCCTGATAAGTTTCGAGGGGCTTGACAAGGTCGGCAAATCGACCCAGGTCGAACTCCTGATGAAGCACCTCAATTCAAAGGGACATGATCCGGTCCTGGTGCGGGAGCCTGGCTCGAGCGCCGCGGGAGAGAGGATCCGGACGATCCTGGCCGATCCCGAATTAAAAGGCAAGATAGCGCCCCTGTGCGAATTCCTTTTATATTCCGCCAGCCGGGCCCAGCTCGTGGCCGAAACGATTTCCCCCATGCTTGAAAAAGGCGAAATTGTCATAGCCGACAGATTTTATGACTCATCGACCGCCTACCAGGGATACGGCCGTGGAATAGATCTCGGCATTATATCGCATGTCAACGCGTGGGTCACCGGCGGCCTGATCCCGGACCTGACCATATTGCTGTATGTCGAAAAATTCGCTGCCGCCAATAGAAAAGCCAATAATCGTTTTGCCCCCAGCCTTTTCGACGATAGGCTCGAACAGGAGTTCCTGGGTTTCAGAAAGAAAGTTCAACAGGGATTCCTGGAAATCGCGACCCGCGAAAAGGAGCGATTCCTGGTGATCGAGGCCTCTGAGAAAAAAGACCAGATAGCCAGGAAAATCGCCACCAGAGTGGATAGAATGCTCAGAGCGCGAACAAAATGATCGTGGGGTGCGCCCCGCATATCGTCTGCTCTGCTGCCTCGCCCTCATTTCCATCTTGAAACATCCTATTAATGGCCTGACGCTTTAATTCTCAACAGAAGCGCTGTCGTATCCGATATTAAATCCGGCACCCGGCGAGGCGATTCAGCCTCCGGTTGCCATAAATCACTATGAAAACAGCACTTCTTGGCGCCTTCAGAATATTGAGCCGGTATGGCTGGACCGCGACACTGATCATTCTTGGCCTCTTCGCGGTCGGTTTCACATGGTCATCCTCCGATGAGCTTTACACGAATATCCGGCTTTTCGACAAAGCGGCAATTACTGTCATGTCGAGTTATGTCGAGCAAGTGGACGAAACCGAGCTAATCAAGGCCGGTATCGATGGCATGGTCTCGAGGCTTGATAATTTCTCCCGCTACCTCAGCGGGCCGGACTACCTGTTTCTCCTGCAGGAAACCGACGGTGAATTCGAGGGGATCGGGGTCTCGCTTGAATTCCATCATGACACCCTGATAGTCGAATCCGTCCTCGAGGGGACACCGGCTTCTTATCAGGGTCTTAAGGCCGGAGACCGAATCCTGGCCATCGATGGCAGCTCCACCAGCGCTATCGAGATGCCTCGTGTAAAGATGCTTCTTCGAGGCCAGAAAGATACCACTGTCAACCTGAAAGTCTTCCGGCCTGTCGGCGGTTTGCTCGAATTCAATGTTGTCAGAGACGTTGTCAAGGTCAACGCAATTTCCTATTCCGGAATGCTCAATTTCCATACCGGATATGTCCGCCTGGCCCGCTTCTCCGAGGGGTGCTCTAAAGAAATGCGCGGAGCCTTGACTGTCCTAAAACAGGCTGGTGCCCAATCGTTGATACTTGACCTGCGCGACAATCCCGGTGGGCTTCTGGCCGAGGCGGCCAAGATCGCGAGCATGTTCCTGCCCGAGAAAGCCGGAATCGTAACCACCCGCGGCCGCGAAGGGACTGCAATCACAACATACGACTCCCATGGCGATGACGTTTTTCAGGACGGGGAATTGGTGATTATTGTCAATGGGCAGACAGCCAGCGCCGCCGAAATCCTGGCCGGGGCCATTCAAGACAACGACCGCGGCGTCATAGTTGGCTCGCCGACATTCGGCAAAGGTCTTGTTCAGCAAATCCTCCAGTTCACCGAGGAAACCGCTCTGAAACTGACGACCTCGAAATATTATTTGCCGTCGGGACGCTGCCTGCAGAAGCCTGATTGGTCGACATTCGAGCTTATGGACAACCGCGATAGCGCAAAAGGCGATACCATATTCACAACTCTGTCCGGGCGTCCGGTTTTCGGTTCCGGCGGCATCATGCCGGATATCTATGTCGATGAGCCGGAATTGTCGGACTACGTGGATTATCTGAAGACTGAATCGTGCTTTTTCGATTTCAGCCTCGATTATGTTCAGCGTCATCGGATAGACAACTCCTTTTCGCTCGATGATTCGACGGTTTCCGAATTCAAGGAGTTCGTTGCCCGGCGCGGCTCCGACTTCGTCAGCGGGGAGCGCCAGTCGCTTCTGAATCTCGAAGAGAAGCTCGGATCGCCCAATCAAAAAATCACCGGCGCCCTGAATACTATCGACTCCGAATTAAGCCGAAAAGAAAGCTGGCGATTCGACTCGCACCAGGGCGAGATTCGGCGCGAATTGCACGAGACGATTATCTACCAGGCGCTGGGACAGGAAGCTCTTTATCGCTACGCATTGCTGCCTGATCAAGCTGAAATATCGGAGGCGGTAAGGATATTATCGGACGGCGGCCTTTATGACCGAATCCTGGCCTCAAACTGACCTTGCCTTTTATCCTTCCTTTGTTTAGATTCCTGCGTTTTCATTGATCCGAAATCGTCGATTGGAGTGACTGCTTCGAATTTATGCCATCCGCGTACAGCATATTTATAGATTTCGACGGCACCGTCACGGAAAACGATGTCGGCTATGAGTTGTTCAAACGATTCACCAACTCCGGCACCGAGCCGTTGGTCGAGAAATACCGAACTGGCGAAATCAATTCATATCAGTGCCTCTCCGGCGAATGCGAAATCTGGAATGCCTGCAAGCCCTCGCCTGCCGACATAGACCGCTTTCTGGAGGCCCAACCGGTCAGGCGCGGATTCGGCCAATTCGACTATTACCTGCATTCGCTCAATATCAATCCAATTATCCTCTCGGAAGGATTCGACTTCTATATCGATAAATTCCTCAGCCATCACGGCCTCTCGCATCTGGCCAGGATTACCAACAGGGCAGATTATGAAAACGGCAGGCTGAACCCGTCATTTCCTTATTTCGGGGCCGGGTGCGGCGTTTGCTCCAACTGCAAGGGGTATCACATTAACAAGTTGAGGCCGCCGAAAATGTGCGCCATTTTTATCGGCGATGGTCATTCCGATCGGCACGCGTCACGGGCCGCCGATATCGTATTCGCCCGTTCATACCTCGGGGAAATCATGACAAAATCAGGCGCCGCATTTGTGCCTTTTGATGATTTCGCCGAGATCATGATGAAGATGGAAAATATGTTCTCCGATGGCATCTTCGCAATTGGCGAACGCCTTGCATTCGTATACTTCTCGCCGCGGCATCACGATTCTTTCCGCGAACTCTGGGGGTGCGCCGAGGTCATGAAATTCGTCGGCTATCCTAATGGGCTGGGCTGGAGCAGCCGGCGATATGATCGGCATTTTGCCGATATGGAATGCCGGACAGACGCCATATTCCTGGCGATTGAAGATAAAGCCGGCTTATTTCTCGGCGAGGCCAAAATATCTTTTCCGGATCGCGATGGCTGTTGTCATCATGACCTGAAGCTGTTCCCCCGATTCTGGGACAAATCTGTTGGTTTTGAGGCCTGGAGAATGATTTTAGAAAGGGCAGGCGCGCGGTGGCCCGACGCTAAGGCTGTGGTAACGCCGTCGATCGATAACGAACGAGCGATCGGCCTGTATCAAAAACTGGGATTCCAATTCTCGGGCGACATCGAAACCTGGGAGCCGCCCAAAGAAATCGCCAATGCGATTCCGGTTCAATATAGAAAAATGGTCAGGCATCAGAATTGATATTGCCATAATACGGCTTTTTTGATAGAATCGTCTTCGAAAAGGAGATCTGCTAATAATGAAAGCGGTGATAATGGCTGGAGGCTTTGGCACTCTACTTCGCCCCTTGACAGCCAATGCCCCCAAGCCGATGGTGCCCATGGTCGGAAAGCCGGTTATGGAACATATTGTGGAGCTCTTGAGGAAGCACGGCATTACCGAAATAATTTCGATGCTGTATTTCCAATCGGAGCAAATCGAATCTTATTTCGGAACCGGCGAAAAATGGGGCGTCAATATGTCTTATATCAGGGCCGAGGCCGATTTCGGCACGGCCGGCTCGGTCAAAAACGCCCAGCAATTTCTCGATTCGAGCTTTATCATAATCTCCGGCGACGTTCTAACCGATTTTGATTTGACGGCGGCCATAAAATTTCATGAGAACCGCAAGGCCCAGGGCACGATCGTTCTGACCAGAGTCGAGAACCCCCTGGCCTATGGGATTGTCATCACAAGCACGACAGGCAAAATCACCCGATTCCTGGAAAAACCTGGCTGGGGACAGGTATTTTCGGATACGGTCAACACCGGCATTTACATCCTTGAACCATCGGTGCTGGATCTCATTCCGCCAAAAACGGAATTCGATTTTTCCAAAGACCTTTATCCCCACATGCTTTCCAGGAAAATGCGGCTTTTCGGCCATATCGCCCCCGGATATTGGCGCGATATCGGCAACGTAGAGGAGTATTTCAACGCCCATCAGGACGCTTTCGACGGCAAGGTGAATGTCAACCTCTCCGGCAAAAAAATAGATTATCCCGAGGCCAGCGTGCTGGTCGGCGAAAATACTTTTGTCTCGCATGGGGCGCAGTTCTCCGGGACGGTCATTATCGGCGATAATGTCAGGATCGGCCCACGGGCCAGGATATTTCACAGTTCCATCGGCTCAAATTCGATTGTCGGCCGCGACGTGGAACTCAACCGCGTCATCGCCTGGGAAAACGTCTCCATCGGGCCGAAAGCGAAAATCAGCGAAGCCATCTTGTGCAAGAACGCGTATGTCGGCGAGGAATCCATTATCGAGGAGGACTGCATCCTCTCCGATAATGCGCGGGTGGGCGAGGGTTGCTGGATCAAGCGCAATGTCAAGATATGGCCCAACAAAGAGGTCGAATCGGGGGCCACGCTGACCAGCAGCCTCATCTGGGGCGAGCGCTGGGCGCGCGATCTTTTCTCCGATGCCAAGGTAACCGGAGTTGGAAATACCGAGCTGACTCCTGAATTCGCCGCCAAGCTGGGAGCGGCTTTTGGGGCGATGCTGGGGGAAAATCGGACTGTCGCCGTTTGCCGGGGAGCCTCCAATATCACCCGCATGCTGAACCGTGCGCTGGTCTGCGGAATCTTGTCCACCGGCGTGAATGTCAATGATCTCCAGACGACGCCTGTGCCGGTGCTGAGGCAAGAGCTTCGGCGCGGGCGGCTGGCCGGCGGCGCCTATGTCCGGCTTAATCCCGATGGCAATGAAGAGGTCGATATCATTTTTTTCGACCACAACGGCTGGGACCTTCCGGCAAGCAAAATCAAGACGCTGGAAAGGCTTTTCTATCGGGAGGATTTCAGGCGGGCCTCCATAGCCGGCACCGGAACCATCGACTTCCCGGTGCGGGTGTTCGAGAGTTATCGCGAATCGTTTGTCCCGCATATCGAAAAGGGGATTTTGGAAAAAGCCCAGCCCAGGGTCGTAATCGATTATTCCTACGGCGGCGCATCCGAGATAATGCCCGGCATCCTGGGCGAGCTGGGAATCGATGCCGTATCGCTGAATGCGTTCGTAGACCAGAGGAAGCTATACTATTTCACTCAGAACCAGTCGCAGGCCTTAAGGCAGCTCGGCTCGATCGTGAATTCGCTCAACTATGATATGGGATTTCTCCTCAATCCCGGGGCGGAGAAATTCATGACGGTTGATGAGAACGGCGACATAATCGGAATTCAAAAAATGCTTTTGAAAGTCACCCAGCTTTATTGCGAGGTGGCTCATCCCAAGAAAATCGCCGCCCCGGTGACAGCCTCGGCGGGATTGGAGATGATCGCCGACGAATTCGGCGCCAAGATTCTCTGGATATCAAGCGATCATCAAGCCATGATGGAGGCCGGCAGCAGAAGCGATATCGATTTCGTAGTTGGCACCAAGGGCGGATTTGTTTTCCCCGGTTTCCAGCTCGGAGTCGATGCCATGTTTGTGGTGGTCAAGATAATGGAACTGCTGGCCAGGTCGGGCAAAAAATTAAGCCAGGTCACCGGCGATTGGGATCGACTCTACATGGCCGAGAAGGATGTTGCCTGCCCGCTCGCCAAACGCGGCCAGGTCATGCGCAGCCTGATGGAACATTCCGAGCGCGCGGCCAGAATAATTGTCGATGGGGTCCGGGTATCGGAAGACGATGGCTGGGTCCTGGTTCGCCCGGATAGGAAAAAGGCGCAATTTTACATACTGGCAGAGTCATACTCGGAGGAAACCGCCAAGGATCTGGTTAAGGAATATGTCAAGAATATAAAAAATTGGCAAAAATGACAGGGCATAGCCTTGATTATTGCGGAGATTTGACTTGACCCGGTGATTGCAAAAGATATATTTATGGGCTGAAAAAAAGGAGTGCCTGGAGCGATTTGATAAATATTTTTTATGATCTTAATAACATTAGTGTGGTCGTGAACCATTTTTGATACAGGTGCTCCTTGCCATGAAATTAGAGAATTACATAAAGCCCAGGGCGATAGCGTTTGCCCCGGTTTTTTATTATACCTTATTGGTATTGTCCTTTGCCGCGGCTGCCACTTCTGCTCAGAACCTGCCTTATGGCCCGACAATCCAAATGCCCGGAACCAGGCCGCAACCGTCGCTTCCCAGCGTTCCGTCAGCCACTAATAAGACTCTATTGGATAAGAAGATCGACCCCGACAGTTATATCCTTGGACCGGGGGATAATTTGTCGGTTTTCATCTGGGGCAGTTTCGAGGGTCAGTTCCAACTCACAATTACACCCGAGGGAATGTTGCTGGTGCCGGAGATCGGGCCTATCGATATCGCCGGATTGACGCTCAGCGAGGCCGGCGGAAAAATATCGGATGAAATCGGCCGCAAATATCGAAATGTCGGCTCCGCCGTATCATTGGTTGATTTGAGAACTTTCAAAGTCTTTGTAGGGGGCGCTGTCGTAAGTCCCGGCGCCTATCCTGCGACCGCCGTAACCCGGGCGTCCGAGGTTATTACATTGGCCGGCGGGTTTCTCATGGATGATCCGGAGGCAATGCCTGGCAGGCCGGCCCGCAAAAGGGAAATTTATCAGCCGGAATTCAAAAGAGCCTCGCGACGCAACATCAAAGTTTATCGCCAGAACGGCGATACCCTCCGCGCCGACATTCTCAGGCTGAATCTGGCCGGCAATCCCCAGTTCGATCCGCTCCTGATGGACGGCGATGAGATATTTGTCCCGGTCGAGGAAGCCACAATCAATCTCTATGGCATTTTTGGCGCGGTCCGCAACCCGGGCTATTTCGAATATTCGCCCCGCGATTCGCTCCAGGACCTCTTGAGCCTGGCCCACGGCACCACTATGGATGCCGACTCGCATAAGATCGAAATAGTCCGTTTCAAATCCGATCACAAATCGACCAACAGCATCTTCGTCGATCTGACCTCGGATAGTTGGAATGTTCCGCTTTTCCCCGACGACCGCGCTTATGTGACCTCTATCCAGGGATATCATCAGAAGGCGCAGGTTGAGCTGGTGGGCGAATTCAAGTATCCCGGCTTCTATGCCATCGAGGAAGACTCGACGGCCCTTTCGGAAATTGTCTCTAAGGCCGGCGGGTTCACCCAATTGGCCTCGCTGGAAGAGGCCGAGATGACCAGGGTTTCGGCGGAGGAGCTGGTCGATCCCGAGTTCGAACGGCTCAAGAAAATGATGGTCGCCGATATGTCGGAGCAGGAATACGAATATTTCAAGATCAAATCCCGTTCCAAGGTCGGCCGTGTGGCGGTTGATTTCGTTCAGCTTTTCGAGAAGGATGATTTCCGTCAGGACATGCGCCTTAGAGATAACGATGTTGTCACCGTTCCCCGGAAGCGCCGCGTGGTGAATGTCTCCGGAGAGGTGGCTAACCCGGGATTCCTGACTTATGCCCCCAAAGAGGATTATGCCTACTATATCAGGATGGCGGGCGGATATTCCGATAGGGCGGGGAAGAGTCGGGTATCGATTATCAAGACCACGGGTGAATGGAAAAAAGCCAAGCGCGGCAAGACTCTCGGCCCCGGCGATACCATTTGGATTCCCGAAAAGAAGAAATATAATTACATTGGTCTTATGAAAGATATCGCCATATTCGCTGGAAACATGGCGACAGTCTATCTCGTAATACGGCAGGCGACCAAATGACGACCCAAAACGAATCAGTCGATTCCGACAAAAACTTTTTCTGGCAGTTTCTCAACGCCATCTTTCGTTGGCGGCGGCTGCTGATCGTCAATACTTTCATCGCGGCGGTTCTGACGCTGATCGTGATGCTTTTCATGCCGAATTGGTACACCGCGTCGACATCCATTCTGCCGCCGGAGAAAGACGGCGGCACGTTGAGCTTCGCCTCGGGTTTGCTGGCCTCCGGCCTGGGCTCGCTTCTGGGGGGAACGGGCATGACGCTTCCGGGCATGGCCACCCCCTCGGACCTCTACGCCTCGATAGCCAGGAGCAGATCAGTCTGCAAATCGATTGTCGATAAATTCAATTTAATGGATGTCTTCGGCTCGGAGTACGAGCAGGAGGCAATCGAGCGCCTGCTTGCCAGGACCAGCATCATGGTCCAGCCGGAGGGAATCATAGTCATCGATTATAGCGATACAAACCGCGAAAGGGCGGCGGCTATCGCCAACACCTTTGTCGAGGAACTCAACCGCGTCAACCAGGAAAACCTGGTGTCGAAAGCCCGGGCCGTGCGCGAGTTTGTCGAACAGCGTCTGTCGGAAACGATACGCGACCTCGCCACGGCCGAGGAGGCCTACAAAAACTTCCAAAAGGTCCATTTCGCCGTGGCGCTCGACGAGCAGGTCAAGGCCGTGATCGACGCTATCGCCCAGCTTCGCGGCCAGCTCATGGTCGCCGAAATCGAATTTGGGATCATGAAAAAATCCCTCTCTCCGGATAACCTTCGATACCGGGAGCAGGAGTACAAGATTCGGGAGATTAGAACTCAATTGAGCAAGCTCGAGGGCGGCCAGGTCGGCGCCGACTCCTCGATCCTCAATCTGCCCATGGGCGAAGCCCCGGACCTGGCGCTGGAGCTGGCCCGCTTAACGCGCGAGCTTAAAATTCAGGAAACGATATTCGAGCTTCTGACTCAGCAATACGAGCAGGCCAAGATCCAGGAGCTTCGCGATACCCCCACCATCCAGGTGTTGGATAAGGCGGAAATACCGACTATGAAGAGCCGGCCCAAGAGGGTGACGATAGCCGCCATGGGCGGGGTCATGAGCTTTTGCCTGACTCTGCTGTTTGTATCGGTTTTGGAATTCGTGCAGCGCGAAAAGGCGGTCAATTCTCCCACATATCAGAAGATACAGGGCATAACGCGCATGATAAATGACGATTTTTATTGGGTCAGAAATATTTTCTCCAGGGGTAATAAGAATGCCGGTTAAGTTGGGGCAGATAGGGCTCGGCGCCTGGGGCAAAAATCTCCTGCGAACCTTCCATGGACTTCCGGAAACCTCCGTGATAATTGCCTGCGATTCCGATCAGAAAACTCTGTCCAAGATCTCGCCGGCCTATCCGGGAGTCGAGTTCACTCTTGATCCGGCGAAAGTCCTCGATAACCGCGCCATTGACGCCGTGGTGATCGCCACCCCGCCCGCCAGCCATTTCGAATTGGCCTCCAAAGCGATGGAAAATGGCAAGGATGTATTTGTCGAAAAGCCGATGGTTCTGGGAATCGAGGATGGTCGCAGGCTGCTCGAGATTGCGGATCAGACAAATAAGATCCTCATGGTCGGCCACATCATGGAATATCACCCGGCCAGCCTGAAAATGAAGGAGTATATCGATTCGGGAAAGCTTGGCAAGATTCATTACCTCTATGCCACCAGGGTAAATCTCGGCAAAGTCCGCGATATCGAAAACTCGCTTTGGAGTTTCGCTCCGCATGACGTCTCCTTGATCGTTTTCCTGTTGGGCAGGATGCCGGTTCGGGTCACCGCCACCGGCGCCGATTACCTTCAGAAGGGAATCGAGGACGTATCGTTCATGACCATGCATTTCGAGGACAAGACCATGGCTCATATTCATGTCAGCTGGCTTGATCCTCATAAGGAACGCAAACTGACCGTGGTCGGCTCCAAGATGATGGCGGTGTTTGATGACACCGAAAGCTCCGAAAAAATCTGGCTCTACGACAGGGGAGTCGACACCAAGATGGATTATAACACCTACGGCGAATATTTAAGCCTTCGCGCCGGCGATATCATCATCCCCAAGGTCGACTCGACCGAGCCGCTTAAGCTCGAATGTCAACATTTTATCAATAGTGTCAAAACCAGGACTCAGCCTCGTTCTGATGGCCGGGATGGCCTTCGAATTCTCACGATCCTGAATGCCGCCCAGATATCGATGGAACAGGGGGGAGCCCCGATGGAAATTTTCCCTAACGCTTACAACGTATGAGGTCACAATGGAGTATCACTGTGATAAATCGGCCAGTGTAGGCCCCGGTACTACGATAGGTTACAACGCTTATATCGGCAAAAATGTCGAAATCGGCGGCGGTTGCAGGATCGGGATAGGCGCGGTGATTCACGAGGGCACCAGGGTTGGCTCCAATGTCCGTATCGATGACAACACTGTCTTAGGCAAGTATCCCATGAAGGCGGCCATCTCCGCGACCACCAAGGACCAGGAGTTGCCTCCGCTGGTCATTTCCGACAACTGCATTCTGGGCACGTCGGTGGTAGTCTATCGCGGCGCCAAAATCGGTCAGAAAGTGCTGATTGCCGACCTGGCTTCGGTCAGGGAAAATGTCGAAATCGGCAATTTCACCATTGTCGGACGGGGTGTGACAATCGAGAATTTCTGCAAGATCGGAAATTACTGCAAACTTGAAACCAACGTTTACATTACCGCATATTCCGAGGTCGAGGATCGGGTTTTCGTCGCGCCCTGCGTGGCCACCTCGAACGATAACTTTATCGGGCGAACCGAGGAGCGCTTCAAGCACTTCAAGGGCGTCACGATCAAGAAGGGCGGACGAATCGGAGTTGGCGCCGTGATATTGCCCGGCAAAGTAATCGGCGAGGACGCGCTGATCGCGGCCGGCGCCGTGTTGACCCATGACGCCGAGGCGCGTCAGATTCACGCCGGAGTGCCGGCCAAGAAATTCCGGGCCGTGCCAACCGAACAGCTTCTCGAAAATCAGAATTGGTGAAAGGTATCATGATATGAAGGTCCCTCTTTTGGATTTGAAAAGGCAATATCGAACGATCAAACCCGAGATAGACCAGGCCATTCAAAAAGTCCTGGATAACACGATGTTCATAATGGGCCCCGAGGTTAAGGAACTCGAGGAAAAGGTCGCCCAATATTGCGGCGCCAAACATGGCATCGGAGTGGCGTCAGGTACCGATGCCTTGCTGTTGTCGCTTCGCGCCCTCGGTGTCGGCCCCGGCGATGAGGTTGTGACCACTACATTTTCTTTCTTCGCAACCGCCGGCGTAATTTCACGTCTGGGCGCAAAGCCGGTATTCGTAGATATCGAGCCTAAGACATTTAATATCGATTCCCGGCGCCTGAACGACGCAATCACTCCTAAAACCAAAGCCATTATGCCGGTCCATCTATATGGGCAGATGGCCGATATGGACGAGATCATGGAAATCGCCGGCAAGCGGGGAGTTCCGGTGGTGGAGGACGCGGCCCAGGCGATCGGCGCCGAATACAAAGGCAAGAGGGCCGGCCAGTTTGGCGCTACCGGTTGCTTTTCGTTTTTCCCGAGCAAGAATCTCGGGGCCTACGGAGATGGCGGGTTCATTACCACCAGCGATGACAATCTCGCCGGCCTTCTGCGTAAATTGCGGGTCCACGGCGCCCAACCGAAATATTTCCATTCGATCATAGGGTATAACAGCCGCCTCGATACGCTCCAGGCGGCCATCCTCATCGTGAAGCTGAAATACTTGCCCGAGTGGCATGAAGCCCGCCGCCTGAAGGCGGACAATTATACCAGATTGCTGAGTGGGATAAATCAGGTCACGACTCCCTTTGTGCATCCGCATAATTATCATATATATCATCAATACACCATCCTGGCGGAAAACAGGGACGGCTTAAAGGAACACTTGAAGTCTCGTGAAATAGGTTTTGACACTTATTACCCGCTTCCTCTGCATATGCAGGAGTGCTATAAAGAGCTGAATTATAAGCCAGGTTCCCTGCCGGTCTCGGAGAAGCTGGCCAGGTTGGCGATTTCCCTGCCGGTATTTCCGGAACTTACCGATCAGGAACAGGAATATGTCGCTGGGGCGATCAGGGAGTTTTACAGCAGGTAATGAAAAAAGCGGCGTTGGTAGTAGGAACCAGGCCTCAGTTTGTTAAAACCGCCCCCTTGACTCTCGAGTTGGGGCGGTTTTTCCAGATGGTCTTGATCCACACGGGCCAGCATTACGATTTCATGATGTCGAAGAGCTTTTTCGGCGAGCTCGGCATACCCGACCCCGATTACCATTTGGAGGCAGCCAAATCGTTATCTGGAGACGGGATCGGGAAAATGATCGACCGGCTGGAGTCGATCCTATCGTATGAAAAGCCCGACCTCGTGATCGTGGTTGGAGATACCAATTCCACGCTGGCGGGAGCGCTGGCCGCGGTTCGCCTTCGGCTGCCGTTGGCCCATGTCGAGGCCGGTGTCCGCGCGTTGGATAAAAAACTCCCCGAACAGATCAATAGGGTCATGACCGATGCCGTGGCCGATTATTTCCTCTGCCCGACCCCGTCGGCGGTGCAGAATCTCAAGCGTGAGGGTAAATGCGACCATATCTACGATACCGGCGATGTCATTTACGATTGTCTCCGTTCCTTTTTTGAAAGAATACCCGTGAAGCCGGAAAGCTTCGAATCGTTGCCCAATCGATTCGCGTTAGCAACCATCCATCGGGCCGAGGCGGTCGATAACAAAGAGAATCTGAAAAGTGTCCTCATTTCCCTGGAAAGCGCGAATTTGCCGGTTATCTTTCCGGTCCATCCGAGAACCAGGAAGAGGATTGAGGCTTTCGGTCTTTGGGGGAATATGCCTGGCAATGTTAGATTCACCGATCCGCTGGGATATCTGGATATCTTGTCGCTGATAAAGAGATCGGAATTCGTAGTCACCGACTCCGGCGGCGTACAGAGGGAGGCTGTTTTTCTTGGCAAACCGGTCCTCGTCGCCAGGCCCGAGACCGAGTGGCGGGAGTTGGAGGAAAATCACTGGCTTAGGGTCGCCGGGTATTCATTCGATCTGTCTGGTGGTGTCGATACGGAAATCGGAAATCGGGGCGTCCTGGAGCATCTCACCCGGCCGGCTTCAGCCGAGATGGCTCGAATATTAGCCGGCCTGTAAGACGCGTGGCGCAATGTACCATATGAATTCATCAGAGAGACTTCATATCTGTTTATTCGCCGATGCGCGCTCTGTCCATACACGCCGTTGGGTCAGGGGATTGCGTGGTCTTGGCCACGATGTTGACCTTATCACCTTGAAGAAGGATCCTGAATTCGATATCGGCGGAATAGACCTGGGCGCATCGGGAAAACTGGCATATTTGACCAAAATTCGGGCCTTGCGGCGCGAGGTAAGGAGGCTGGCCCCCGACATTTTCCATGCCCATTACGCCTCGAGCTACGGATACCTGGCCAGTTTTGTGAATCACCCAAGAAAGGTGGTGTCCGTCTGGGGAAATGATTTAATCGAGTTTCCCAGGAGAAATCCATTCTTCAGGATGATTATCAAACGTTCGTTGGCAAGCGCTCATCATATTACGGCGACAAGCGAGTTCTTGAAGGCCGTCACATCCAATTTCGAAATTGGACCTGTCCCCATCACGGTGATCCCGTTTGGTATTGATTTGAATCTGTTCGAATTTTCCGAGCGACATGATGGCGGCACGACCAGGATCGGCATCGCCAAGCATCTTCATCCGATGTATGGCTTGGATTATCTTATCAAGGCCTTTGAGGAGATATCGCGGGGCCGTTTGGACCTCGAGCTTCTCATCGTCGGCAAGGGGCCGTCGGAGAATGAATATCGAGCCCTTGCAAGGCATTTGGGCCTTGGAAACAAGGTCAAATTCATGGGAGCCTTGCCCCATGAAAAAGTCGCGCAATTCCTCGCGACATTAGATATATTTGCAATGCCGTCCATTTGCGAAGAGGCGTTCGGTGTGGCGGCATTAGAGGCCTCGGCCACGGGATTGCCGGTAGTCGCCACCAGGGTGGGAGGCATACCGGAAGTTGTCGTCGATTGTGAGACCGGGTTACTGGTTGAAAGAAAGGATGTCAGCCAATTGGCGCAGGCAATTCTAAAGCTTGTTAATGAACCGGAATTGCGCCGCAAGATGGGGCGGGCCGGGCGCAAGTTTGTCGAGGAAAAATACAGGTGGGAGGATAACCTGCGCGCCATGCGCGACCTGTATTATCGAATGATGTCATGAGAATTCTGATTGTCACCCAATATTTCTATCCTGAACCGGGCGCCGCCACCAACCGGCTCCTCTCATTCGCCAGAGGCCTGGCCAGGAATGGCCATGACATCACTGTCCTGTGCGAATTTCCCAGTTACCCATCCGGCGTTCTGGCTCGCCAGTATCGATTCAAGTTATTCAAGATAGAGAGATTCGAGAATTTCCGGATAGTCCGGGCCTTCATTCTGCCTACCACCAGATTCGGCATCCTGTCGAGACTATTGAATTACGCCAGCTACCTTTTCTCCTCGTTTGTGGTCGGGCTGTTCCTGAGGCGGCCGCATATCATGATCGCCTCCTCGCCGCCGCCGACGGTCGGGCTGAGCGCCGCCACATTGAGCTTCCTCAAGATGGTCCCGCTAATCGGCGATATCCGTGATCTCTGGCCGGAATACGCTATCGCCATCGGAGAGCTGAAGAGCAAAATGGGAATCATAAGCGGACGGCTCACGGAGAGGATTTTCTACCGGCGCTGTATTGCCTTTATCACCATATCCGAGGGATTGAAAAACTACCTCGAGAAAAAAAACAAAGGCAAAAAAATCTTCATCGTCATGAACGGCTCCTCCATACCCGATATGCCGTCATATGCCGATCAGCGGGCTAACTGTTTCGCTGGCAATCCGATAAATGTCTGCTATGCCGGAGTCGTGGGCCTGCTACAGCCGATTCAGGATATTGTCGATGCCGCGCAGATTACCATGAGGGATGATTCGATCGTCTATACAATCATTGGCGATGGTGTCAAGCGCGAAGCCCTGGAGAATCAGGTGCTCAGCAGAAACCTTTCCAATATCACATTCACGGGAGCCCTGCCGCTGCCGGAAACGCTCGACTTACTGCTAAAATCTGATGTGGCCGTGGTGCCTCTCTTGAATATCGAGCATTTCAAGAGCGCGCTGCCCTCGAAATTTTTCGATTACATGGCCCTGGGGCTGCCGATAATTCTCGGTGTCGACGGTGAAGCGCGCAGCATTCTCGAAAAACACAGCACCGGGATTTATTACCAGCCTGGCTGCCCTCATGACCTGGTCGCCAAGATCAGATGGCTGCAGTCGAATCCCGACAAGGCCAGAGCCATGGGAATGGCCGGCAGGGAATTGGTATACAAAAGCTACTCCAGATCGGAGTTAGCCGAAAAGATGGAAAAGATAGTTTCCGAACTAATTCGAGCCAAGTAGCGATTTCCGATGCGAATATTGATTATAACGCAGTACTTCCATCCCGAACCTGGGGCGCCGGCGAACCGGCTCCTTTCTTTCGCCCGGGGTTTCGCCGCCAAAGGGCATCAGGTTACTGTCCTATGCGAGTTTCCCAACTATCCGACCGGCAGATTGGCTAAGGGGGATCGGTTCAGGTTTTGGCGCAAAGAAAAGCTCGAGAATTTCGAAATAGTCAGATCATTCGTAATACCCACTCGACGGTCGAGCGTCGCGTTGCGCCTTGTCAATTACTGGAGCTTCACGCTCTCGTCTTTTCTGGTGGGTCTATTCTTGAAGCGGCCTGACCTAATCCTGGTTTCCTCTCCGCCCCTTTTTGCCGGACCGGCGGCGGTCTGGCTAAGCTCTCTGAAACGCGCTCCCATCGTTTCGGATATTCGTGATCTATGGCCAGAGGATGCCATAATGATGGGCCAGCTCAAGAGCCGGATAGCGATCCAGGGGGGACGGGCCACGGCCAAACAACTTTACCGTAAGTCTTCATTTATTATTACTATATCGGAAGGACTTAAAGAAAAACTTGAGACGATGGCCCAGGGCAAAGAAGTGCATGTCGTTGTTAACGGCTCGTCCGTTCCGGACCTCTGGTCGGGTATGGAGTGCCGTCGTCGATTTCAAGGCGCGCCTATCACGGTCTGCTACGCCGGCACGCTGGGGTTGGGACAGCCCATAGAGGATATTGTCGAGGTGGCGTCCGCCACAAGGGATGACAAATCAATAAAGTATTTAATTGTCGGCGATGGTGTCAAGAGGCAGAGCCTGATGGCTTTGGCCGCGGGAAAGGGTCTCGATAATATTAGCTTTGCGGGAGGGGTTTCATTTGAAACATCGATCGAATTATTAGACGGTTCCGATATCGCCATCGTGTCGCTTATCGGCCGGGAAATATTCCAGAGCGCCATACCATCCAAGTTCTTTGATTGCATGGCATTGGGCTTACCTGTTATATTGGGTGTCGATGGCGAAGCGAGAGTGATCCTGGAGGAAAGTAATACCGGACTGTACTATCGCTCAGGCGATTGGCGTGACCTATTAGACAAAATTGTATTCTTGAAAGGCAATCCCGAGATTGCCAGGAAGCTTGGAGAAAACGGCCGTAAGTTGGTCTGGAGCCGATACAGACGCTCCGACCTGGCGGCCCAATTGGAGTCATTGATACAAAATCGCTTTTCTAAGAGGATTTAGTTCGTTTGCATATGTCTAATATCATTAATGCATTCACTATCGATTTCGAAGATTGGTATCAGGGGCTGGAAATACACAAGGTCGAGACATGGCACAAATTCGAATCGCGTATCGAGCGCAACTGCCTGAAGCTTCTCGAGATTCTCAAGGCCCATGATATCAGAGCGACATTTTTTGTTTTGGGCTACCTGGTGGAAAAACATCCCAAACTGCTAAAGATGATTCACGAGCTGGGGCATGAGATCGGCTCGCACGGATATTCCCACACCCAGGTTTTCCGTTTGACCAGGGAGCAGTTCAACGATGAGATCGCGCGCACGACTGACGCCATATACAAGATTACCTGCAAACAACCGCTGGGCTTCCGGGCGCCGATTTTCTCAATTGTCAGGGATTCCTACTGGGCGCTCGATGTCCTGGCCGAGAACGGCTATAAGTACGATTCGAGCATCTATCCCACTTTCAACTATCGCTACGGGATGATAAAGGCCAATCGTTTCCGCCACGAGATCACCACCGAATCTAACCGCAAGATTATCGAGATACCGGTGGCCACAGCCAGGTTCCTGCGAGTGAATCTTCCTGTCGGCGGCGGCGCCTATTTCAGGATCTGGCCTTACGCTGTCACAAGATGGGCCTTTCGCAATCTCAACAAGCAGGGCCGGCCGGGCGTGTTCTATATGCATCCCTGGGAGATCGACCCCGACCAGCCGAAAATCGAATTACCGATGCGATTGTCTCTGACACATTATCACCGGCTGGGCTCGACCGAAAAGAAACTGCATAAGCTCCTTGACGATTTCAAATTTACTTCGATGTCCGAGGTTCTCGGACTCGATTATTGAGGAATGTGTGGGAAAAGAAAAAAGGTCGCCGGCGGTTTTCCTTGATCGCGACGGGGTAATTATCGTGGAAAAGAATTTTCAGGCCGACCCCAATGATATCGAATTCATCCCCGGATCGGTTGAGGGGCTGTTGAAATTGAATCCGAAATATCTCAAAGTTGTGGTTTCGAACCAGTCCGGTATCGCCAGGGGATATTTCAGCCATGACGAAGCCGTGGCGGTGAATCAGGCAGTGGATGAAAAACTCAGCCTCTCGGGAATAAGAATAGACGCCTGGTATTTTTGCCCGCATGGGCCGGATGACGGCTGTGACTGCAGGAAGCCCCGGCCCGGCCTTATCATGAAAGCCGCGGATGAACTTGATTTGGAGCTGTCCGCAAGCTGGATTATCGGCGATAAATCGTCCGACATAGGAGCCGGAACTGCGGCCGGGATCAGGACCATCCTTGTTAAAACCGGCTACGCCGGAAAGGAGCCGGGCGCCGATGATTCAAAACCGGATTTCACTGCCGATAATCTGTATTGTGCCATAGATATCATTAACAAGGGTGTTGGAATATGAAGGTGCTTATCACGGGCGGGGCCGGGTTTATCGGCTCCCATCTGGCCGAGAAATTGCTCGAGCAGGGCCATCATGTGTTTGCGGTCGACAACCTCTCGACCGGCAAGCTCGAAAATATCGTGCATCTGCGCGGCAATCCCGAGTTTGAATTTTTCGCCGGCACAATCATGGATGAAATCCTGATGGCGGAGATGATTTCGCAGTGCGAGACGATCTTTCACCTGGCGGCGGCGGTTGGGGTCAGGCTCATTATCGACAAGCCGGTCGATACGATCGAGACGAATATCATGGGTAGTGAGATAGTCTTGAAACTGGCCAATCGCAGAAAGCGGAAGGTGATTATCACCTCGACATCGGAGGTCTATGGCAAGAATGAGCAGGTGCCGTTCAAGGAATCCGACGATTCGGTGTACGGGCCGACCGTCAAATCGAGGTGGAGCTACGCCTGCTCCAAGGCTATCGATGAGTTTCTGGCGCTGGCGTATTATCGCGAGAAAAAGCTGCCGGTTGTGATAGTCAGGCTGTTCAATACTATCGGCGCCCGGCAGACAGGGGAATATGGCATGGTCGTTCCGACTTTTGTCAAGCAGGCCTTAATGGGGCACCCCCTGACGGTATTCGGCGACGGTTCCCAGAGCCGCTGTTTCACCAATGTCAGGGACGTGGTCCGGGCAATGGTAAGTTTGGCCGAGAATCCGGAGGCTGTAGGGCAGGTCTATAATATCGGCAGCAGCGAAGTGATAACCATAAACGACCTCGCCTGCCGGGTCAAGGAGCTCTGCGGTTCCAAATCGGAAATTCAATATATCCCTTATGACAAAGCATTCGAGGCCGGTTTTGAGGATATGTACCAGCGCGTTCCGGATCTTCTCAAGATCCATGACGCGATCGGGTACAAGCCGATGATAAGCCTGGATCAGTCAATTCAGGAGATTATCGAATACTACAAGCGATGAGCGCTTATTATATCGGTTCATTCATCGTCCCATTTGTAATGACACTGCTCCTGATTCCCCTGGTGCGGCGAGTGGCGCTCAATATCGGCTTCATCGACACCCCCTCTGCCAGAAAGATTCACAGCCGCCCCATTCCGCTGGGTGGCGGCATTCCGATTTTCCTGGGATTCATTCTTGTTTTCATATTTTCTTCATCTGTTCTCGTGTTCACCGGGATCAAGGGAGCCATGGGAATATTATCCGGATCCGTTTTTATATTTCTGATCGGGATATATGATGACGCTTTCGATATGGGAGCCCTGCCCAAGATGATTGGGCAGGTCATTGCGGCCATCATCTTTTTATCATTCACCGAGGGGCCGCCGCCGACAGTATCGTACCCCGTTTATCTGGCCCTGGGGATAGCCTGGATAGTCGGCATACAAAATGCGCTCAATTTCCTGGATAACATGGATGGCCTTTGTGGCGGTGTGGCCATGTCGATTGCGCTGGGCCTGGGGGCCTTATTCGTCCTGAAAGACATGTCGATTTATGCTATTATCTGTTTTGCCCTGGCCGGCGGCGCCCTGGGATTTCTGCGCTACAATCTTCCGCCGGCGAGCATATTTCTGGGGGATACCGGCAGCCTCCTATTCGGATTTGCACTCTCCTGTCTGGCCGTGATACACATTGATACCTCCCGCGACATGGCGGCCGCCCTGGCGCCTTTTATAATTATGGCCTACCCGATTTTCGATATGACCTTCGTGACCATAAGCCGCCTTAACGAGGGGAGAAAGGTTTATATCGGCGGCAAGGACCACTCCTCGCACAAAATCAATTTCATGGGCTTAACCCGCAAGGCCACGGTCTTTGCAATTTACGCTATCAACCTGCTTCTGGTAATATTCGGAATCACGCTTTATTTCATCTCCGGCTCGCCTTATCCGATGCTCCTTGTTGTTGCGCTGGCATTCGCGCTTGCTTTCGTGGGCACCCACCTATATAAGAACCTCCTCTTTCTCTGGCTGAGAGCGCGGTTTCTGATCGTTGATTTTGTGGCAGTCAATCTATCTTTGCTCCTTTACATCTGGATCAGATACGCGCTGGGACCGGCCGGCATGATGCCGGCCCTTGCCTTTTCCGACCTGGCCTGGATCAACATATTCTGGATCATGCTGTTTTCGGCCGGCGGCCTCTATGAGCTTCAGCCGGAGTCCAGGCTTCGAGACCACCTCGGCCTTCTGGCCCGACTGATAATATTTGGGTCGGCCATATTCGCCCTGGCGAATTATAAGCCTGGTTCCGGATTCCAGGTCTCGCTGCAAGCGCTATTGCTGTTTTCCATAATTCTGTTTTGCGTTAACGGTCTATTGCGCGCAAGCCTCTATCTCTCGACGGGGAGGAAGCTGTCCGGTGGACATGCCAGGATGGCCGCTATCATCGTGCGGCTTTCGCCGTTACGTGAAACCTTCGCCCTTGAGCCGTTCGATGCAAATTACGAAATCATAGGCTATGCCGGAATTCCCGGGTCGTGCGATTTCGAATATCTCGGCGATGTCGATTCTCTGGGACGCATCTTGCACGACCGCAGGGTCGGCCGGGTGATACTTGCCCTGCCCGATGATTATTTCGAGAATCTGACATCGGTTTTCGGCTCGGCCTTTTTCATGGATACGCGTTTCTTGACAATTAAACCATCGGCGCCCAATTTGAAAGGCCTGCGCAAATTGCCGACCAGGTTTAAGGGCATTCATTTTATCGCGCCGAGCCATCGACGAATTTTCGTTCGCATAATGAAACGTATCGGGGATTTCGTCATATCGGTAATCGCGCTGATTTTTTCGCTGCCGTGGATAGCATATAAAATCTTGTATGCGCGGACAAAAAATGTTAAGTTTGCGCAGAATATCAGCTTTATCGGCTTGGGTGAAAAGGAGAAAGCGGGCCGGTGCCTCATTAAAGGCCGGCACTTCCGATTCCGCAATCCCTGGGGCCTGCTTTCCGTATTGAAGGGCGATATGAGCCTGGTCGGAACCACGATTTCAACCGGCGCCGAAAGAATCGATGGTTCATGGCGCAAGTTCTGTGTCAAACCCGGACTTTTCGGGCCCGGGTATGACGGCCACACTACCAGGGAGCAATTCGAATTCGATTTGGAATATCTGGAACGCCCCTCGTTGATATATGAACTGGCCATACTGGTCGCGCAGACAACGAGGGTTTCTCGCATAAAGAGTATTGGAAATCAAGATGCTTGATCCGAAATTCATCAGACAAAACGTCGATCTTGTCAGGCAGGCAATCGCCAACAAAGGGGAGAAGGCCGACCCGGGCAGATTCATCGAGGCTGATGACAGGCGTCGGGAAATCATCGGGACCGTCGAGAAACTGAAAGCCGAGCGCAACGCGGCCTCGAACGAGATCTCGAAGATCAAAAAGGCCGGCGGCGATGCCACCGACATGATCGAGAAGATGCGAACAGTCGGCGACAATATCGCCGCGCTTGACAAGGAATTACTGGTTGTCGAGGAAAGCATCAAGGAGATCCTGCTTTGGATACCGAATATTCCGCATCAAACTGTGCCGGTTGGGGCCACCGACGCCGATAATCTGGAGGTGCGTCGCTGGGGCGACTGCCGGCAATTCGATTTTCAGCCCAGGCCGCATTGGGAGATTGGGGAGATGATCGGCGGGCTGGATATCCGGGGTGGGGCCAAAGTCAGCGGCTCCGGATTCTATTTTCTGACCGGTCCCGGCGCAAGTCTGGAAAGAGCCCTGATTAACTTCATGCTCGACCTGCATACCTCCCAGCACGGCTATACCGAGGTTTTGATCCCTTACCTGGTCGGCAGCGACGCCATGAGGGGTACCGGCCAAATACCGAAGTTGGCCGAGGATATGTATTATCTGGATAAGGACGATCTTTACCTTATCCCCACCGCCGAGGTTTCGCTGACCAATATCCACGCGGGAGAGATCCTTCAGCCGGACAAGCTTCCCGTGAAGTTCGTGGCGTTCTCGCCATGTTTCAGGCGCGAGGCAGGCTCTTACGGCAAGGAGACCCGCGGTATCGTGCGCGTGCATCAATTCCACAAAGTGGAAATGGTCAAGATTGTGGAGCCGGAAACCTCATACAATGAGCTCGAGTCGCTGGTGGCCAACGCCGAGACCGTGCTTCAACGCTTGCAACTGCCATATCGGGTAAGGCTCTTATGCACCGGCGACCTCTCGTTTGCGGCCGCCAAGTGCTACGACCTCGAGGTTCATGCCCCCGGCATGAATACCTGGCTGGAGGTTTCCTCGTGCTCCAATTTTGAGGATTTTCAGGCGCGGCGAATGAACCTTCGGTTCCGGCCGGAGAAGGGCGGCAAGACCGCGTTCCCGCACACGCTCAATGGCTCGGGGCTGGCGTTGCCGCGGACCGTGGCGTCGATTTTGGAAAATTACCAGACTCGCTCGGGCGAGGTGACGGTCCCAGAGGTTCTCAGGCCATATATGGGAGGTATCGAGACCCTGAAGGGTTAGCGTGATGCCGCGCGATCTGACAAAACACAATGTCAATTTACACGTGAGCTATTCGCGATTTTTCCGGTGGTTCCTGGTGTTTGGAGTCGTGGCTGTTATTGCGCTGTTTGTTTATTTCAATCAGGCGGTTGTGCGCGATATCCGCAAGGACGCCACCAGGCTGAGCCAGATGTATGCCCGGCTTATCGAGTATGGGGCCAGCGAGGCCTCCGACCCGGAAGTCATAAATTTCATATTCGATAACATTATCACCAAGGTCAATTTCCCGATCATCGTGACCGATCGCAATGGGATACCGGCCGCCTGGACCATGGAATACAGCATCAGCGACACAACGACCCGGACCCGTCAGGAACTTTACAGGCTCATCGAGCAGTTCGACAGCCAGAATCCGCCGATCGAAATCAGGTCCGACACCGCCCTTATCAGCGTGCTTCACTATGGCAATTCGGATCTCATTTGGAAGCTGCGGATTATACCGCTGGTCGAAATTTCAGTCATAACCGTGTTTCTTTTCGTGGCCTTTATCGGTTTCAGGAATATCAAGAAGTCCGAGCAGCGCTCCATCTGGGTCGGCATGGCCAAAGAGACGGCCCATCAATTGGGCACGCCCATAACATCGCTGATGGGATGGGTCGAGCTTCTCAAAGTGAGGCATGAGGAAGGCAAGATTGCCCTGTCGTCGGAATTTCAGAATGGCAATTTCGGCGATATGACGAGCAAGATGATGGGCGATCTCAGACGGTTGGATCGGATCGCCACCCGTTTCGGGCAGATCGGTTCGGCGCCGGAGTTATCCGAAAACAACATCAATGAGATTGTCAAGGACGTGATCGAATATTTTCGCATGCGGCTTCCCGCGGGAGGCTTGACCATCACCGCCATCTATGGTGTCGTGCCCGATATCAAGATAAATCCCGAGCTCCTGCGCTGGGTGATCGAGAATCTCATGAAAAACTCGATGGAGGCCACGAGTTCGAAAACCGGCCATATTCAAGTTTCGACCTCTTTTAATCCCGAGCAGAAGCGTATAATTATTGCGGTCGAGGATAACGGCCGAGGCATACCTTATTCGGAGCAGAAACGAGTCTTTTCGCCCGGGTTCACGACCAAGAAGCGCGGCTGGGGCCTGGGCTTGACGCTGGCGCGCAGAATAGTGGAGGAGTATCATGGAGGCAGGATCAGCCTGAAGTCATCCGAACCGGACGTTAGGACCGTGTTCGCTGTGGAATTACCGGTGTAAATGATGCAAAAAGATGATGCCAAGACAATTCTGTGGGTCGATGATGAGATCGATCTTCTTGCGGCCCATATAATTTTCCTCAAGGACAAGGGGTATAACCTGCTCGAGGCTTCCAATGGGGATGACGCCCTCGAGATCGTCTCCAGGGGAGGTGTCGACCTGGTAATGATCGATGAGATGATGCCGGGCCGCGACGGCCTGGCCACGCTCGAGGGAATCAAGGATATAAACCCGCACCTGCCGGTTATCATGGTGACCAAGTCGGAGGAAGAGCACCTCATGAACGAGGCCATCGGCAAGAAGATTGACGACTACCTGACCAAGCCGGTCAACTTGAGCCAGGTTCTTTCGGCTATCAAGAAGATCCTCGAACGTCAGAAATTGACCGAGAACACGCTGACCCGGGAATTCGTCCAGGATTTTTCGCGCATCAACATGCAGCTTTCCGGGCCGCTCCAGTGGCAGGATTGGATCGATATACATGTCAAGCTGTCGGAGATCGATCTGGAGTTGGAGAAATTCCGCGATGTCGGGCTCAAGCAATCGCATCAGGACCTGAAGAAAGTGGCCAGCGCGGAGTTTGGCGGATTCGTTATCAAGAATTACAGGCGCTGGCTGCAATCCTCCGATGGCCCGCCGCTTTCGGTGGGGGTCGTCGAAAAACATGTGGCGCCCATTTTGAGGCAGGGCAAGCAGACATTTTTCATCGTGGTTGACTGCATGCGATTGGATCAGTGGCTCATGATCGAGCCGATTCTGGGGGAATATTTCAACATAAAGAAAGATTATTATTATTCGATCCTGCCCACGGCCACGCCGTTCTCGCGCAACAGCATTTTCGCCGGGGAGTTTCCCGACACCGTGGCCGGTATCTACCCCGATCTCTGGGAGCGTGGCGCCAATGAGGCCAGCCGCAACCGCCACGAAAGGCAGCTTCTGGACCGCCAACTGGCCAAGCTCGGCCTCAGTTTAAAAAGCGAGCCCAAGTATGTCAAGGTGCTCGATTTCGATGAAGGTCAGAACCTGGCCAAGAAAATACAAAGCTATTCCACGGCGCCGCTCGTATCGGTTGTCTACAACTTCGTCGATATTCTTGTGCACGGCCGCTCGGAATCGGAAATTCTGCAGGAGGTGGCCCCCAACGAGGCCGCCTTCCGTTCCCTGATGCGCTCCTGGTTTGAGCATTCCCATATGTTCGAAATGCTGCGGAAGCTCGCCGAGTGGGATTGCGAGATAGTCATTACCACCGATCATGGCTCGGTTATCGGCACTCGCGGGGCGCTGGCCTACGGCAAGAAAGATACGTCGACGAATCTCCGATATAAGTACGGAGACAACCTCAACTGTGACCCGAAGCAGGCCTGGCTCATAAAGGAGCCGAAAGATCTTCGCCTGCCGACCTGGGGCCTGGCAACGACCTATATAATCGCGTTAGAAGACTACTACTTTGTCTATCCCACTAAGTATTCGGAATACCGGCGACAATATTTAAACAGTTTCCAGCATGGCGGCATAAGCCTGGACGAGGTGATCCTGCCGGTAATTACACTTAAGCCGAGGTAGGTCGGCGAGCAATCCCGTCTGATTGTAGTTGTGCTAACTCTGAACGCGCGTTATCATTACATCCGTGAAACAGCTGTTATTGATCGAATCGGAATCCGATGCGGAAACCGAGGCGATAGCCGTGGAATTATCGTCGATCTTAAGATCCGGTGACGTGGTCGCATTGTATGGCCAGCTTGGCGCCGGCAAAACTACCTTTGTCAGGGGGCTGGCCCGGGGCCTCGGGTGCCGCCAGACAGTCAAAAGCCCCACGTTCAACCTGATAAACGAATATCCCGGCGACATGCCATTGTATCATATCGATTTCTACAGGCTCGAAAGTCATTCGGAAATCGATGACCTTGGATGGACTGACTATCTCGATGGCGATGGCGTGGTTGCTATCGAATGGGCCGACAAGCTGGGGAATTCATTGCCGCACAACAGATTCGATGTCTTGATCTCTTTCGGCGGGCCGGAAATCAGGATTGTGGAGGTCATTGCCGTTGGTGATCCTGGGAATAGATAGTTCGGACGATTACCTCTCGGTAGGGCTTTCCTCGGAGGGGAGAATAATATTCTCAAGATCATCCCTACCGCAGGCACAGGGCAAGACGATGCTGCACACGTTTATATTATCCGTGTTGTCCCAGGCAGGTCATAAAATATCAGATCTGGAGGGTGTAGCGGTCGCCATCGGCCCCGGGTCATTTACCGGCCTGAGAGTGGGGCTGGCCGCGGCCAAGGGGATCTGCTGGGCGACTAAACTTCCGCTGGCCGGCGTCTCATCCTTGATGGCAATAGCGCACTGCGCCAATATCGCCGCCAAAGAGGTGGTCGCAGTCAAAGATGCCAGACGCGAGGAGTTCTATTTCGGCGGGTTCACAAGGCTCGATCGGGGATACGGGCAGATTATTCCGGACTCGATCGGCAGCGCTGGCGACATTTTCGCGCTTGCGGATAAAGGGTATGCGCTTATTGGCCCCGGGATCGAGGCGCTGGCCAAAAACCCGGGCTGCCCGACTATCAGTGACGGCGGGTATGATCGCGAGGGGATTGGGGGAGCTGTCGCCCTGCTTGGTGAGGAGCGCTTGAAGGCTGGGAAAGTGCTTGATTTAGCCAATTCGATCCCTAATTATATCAGGGTGCCAAGACCGAGGGAATGGAAGCCATAGGCGATGCCGGATGTCGTCATTCGAAAAATGGCCGAGCGGGATTTGATGGAGATTGTCGCCCTCGAAAAAGAGATATTCGCCGATCCCTGGAGCTACGAGGCATTCAGAACAGATATCCAAAATCCCATGGCCTTTCCGCTTGCGGCCGTGATAGGGGAATCGATCGCCGGGTATTCATGCCTTTATATTGTGGCAGGAGAGATGCAGATAGGAAATTTCGCCGTGGCCCCCGATCACAGAGGACGGGGAATTGCCAAATTACTAATGAACCGGATACTCGAAATAGCCAAAGAGCGAGAATGTGATTTGATTTTTCTCGAGGTCAGGGAATCCAACCAACCGGCCAGGAGCCTTTATGAATCGTACGAATTTAAGGTAGTCGGACGGCGGGTCGGATATTACCGGAATCCTTATGAAAATGCCATTCTCATGACCAGGGAGCTTTGATGGTTGATTGGTTTAATCGCGCGCGCAAGGGCACGCCCAGCGCCGAAAAACGCGATATACCCGACGGTGTCTGGACAAAGTGCCAGTCTTGCAACGAAATTCTCACTGTCATGTCGCTCGATAAGAATTTCTGGGTCTGTCCCAAATGCGAATTTCATTTTCGTATCCCCGCCGTTTCCTATATCAGCCTGCTTATCGATCCCGATACTTTCGAGGAGTTCGATGCTGACCTGGTCTCGATGGACCCGCTCGAATTCAAGGACCTGAAAAAATATCCCGAGAGAATTGCTTCTGCTCGCAAGAAGACCGGCCGCAACGACGCCGTAATTTGCGGGATGGGGAAAATCGAGGGTATCGAAATTTCTTTTTGTGTCATGGATTTCGAATTCATCGGCGGCAGCATGGGAAGCGTGGTTGGAGAGAAGGTGGCCCGCGCCATCGAACGCTCCATAAGCAAGGGAGTTCCCCTGGTCATCGTCTCCTGCTCGGGGGGAGCGCGCATGATGGAGGGGATACTCTCGCTCATGCAGATGGCCAAGACCTCGACCCTGCTGGCGATGCTGAATAAGCTGAAGATTCCATTCATTTCGATTCTTACCAATCCCACCACGGCCGGCGTGATGGCCTCATACGCCTCGCTTGGCGATGTCATCATTGCCGAGCCCAAGGCCCTGCTCGGCTTTGCCGGGCCGAGGGTCATAGCGCAAACGATCGGTGGCGAGCTTCCGCCGGGATTTCAATCATCGGAGTTTTTCCGCGAGCACGGATTCCTCGACAAGATCGTTTCCCGCCCGCAGCTCAAAAAGACGACGACTCAACTTCTGCAATACATGTGGCATCAAAACATCAATCAGACTTAGGAAATAGATGGAATACAACGAGGTAATCGACTATATCCTTCAGATGGAGAAGTTCGGCATAAAGCTCGGGCTTTCCAATATCGCTCGCTTACTGTCGCATCTCGGCAACCCCCACAATGGCTATCCCACGATTCACGTGGCCGGCACCAACGGCAAGGGCTCGACCGTGGCGGTCATGGAGACTATCCTGATAGCGGCAGGGTACAGGGTAGGAGTTTTCACCTCGCCCCACCTGGTGGATTTCCGGGAACGGGTAAGGATAAACGGCAAATTCATCGAGAAAAAATATATCACCGATTTTTTCAATGACAACCGGCGCAAAATCGAAAGCATGCCGATCACCTTCTTCGAGACGGTGACAGCGCTGGCGTTTAATTATTTCAAGGACGAGAAAGTCGACCTGGCCATAATCGAGACCGGCATGGGGGGCCGCCTCGATGCCACCAACGTGGTCACGCCCCAGGTTTCGATCATAACCAATGTCGAGACCGAGCATACCAAGTGGCTGGGGTTCAAGGTCCAGCAGATCGCTTTCGAGAAGGCCGGCATTATCAAGCCGGGAGTCCCGGTGGTGACAGCGGCTCAAAACCACGATGCCCGCCGGGTTATTCGTCAGGTGGCCGAGCAGAACAAATGCAAGCTGGTATCGATTTTTGATGAGACTCAGTGGATCATAAAGAATATAACCAGGGATAGCTCGGAGCTGGACATTTTCACCCGCTCGAACAAGTACTATAACCTGCGGCTGGCTCTTCCGGGACGACATCAATTGGAGAACGCCATCTGCGCCCTGATCGGAGTCGAGCTTTTTGAACAGCAGACCGGCATGAAGGCAACCTCGACCGCGGTGGCCACCGGATTCCGGAATGTCCGCTGGGACGGCAGGCTTCAGAGGATCAGCAGCTCCCCCGACATCATCCTCGATGTCGCTCATAATCCGGCCGCCATCTCGCGAATAAGGGAATATTTCAAGGAATTCTACCCCGATCAGAAGGTGATTGCGGTCTTCGGGATATTATCCGATAAGGACTACCACCAAATGCTCAAAGAGCTCGATCGTGTCGCCGAGGTCATCATTCTTACCCGTCCCATGACCGACCGAGCCGCCGACCCCAACCTCCTGGCCGAGGATATCGCCAAAATCCATAGCAATTTCCAGGTCATTCCCATAGTCCGCGATGCCTACCAATCCGCCAGGGAACTGGCTCAACCCAACGAGGTCATCCTTATCACCGGCTCGCATTACACGGTCGCCGAGGTGCTGCAGACCCTGTGAGACTTGCCGGCAATTATCCCGGGGAATCATGGCCTTGCCGGGCGTTGACCTGGTTGTCTAACCCGCCAAAATGCAAATACTTGAAACTTTTCACAGCCTTATGCGTGTTTAAATTAGCACTTGACAAATAAATGCTCTTTTAGTAGTTTATTTGTGATCATGTATCTCCGCTCTTTATTTTCCCAGGGTTACTTAATTTTTGAATCCCGTCGAAATGCAAGCAGGAGATAGCAGCGCAATCGTGCGCAATTAACCGTTTATCTTTTATTCGCGTCTTTTTAACAAAACCGTGGGAAGATAAACAAACAAGGAGATCCTAAGTGAACATCTACGTCGGCAACCTGTCGCGTGGGATTGGCGAGGACGAGCTTCGCCAGCAGTTCGAGGCCTTTGGCGCGGTGTCGAAGGTCAGCATCATCAAGGACAACTTCACAGGCGATTCCAGGGGATTCGGCTTCGTCGAAATGTCCAATGATACCGAGGCCGAGGCGGCCATTGCGGCGCTTAACGGCAAAGAGATGGACGGTCGCGCCCTCAACATCAGCCAGGCCCGCCCGCGCGGCGAGCGGCCCGCTGGTGGCGGTGGCGGCGGCGGACGTCGTTTTGGCGGCGGCGGCGGTGGCCGTGGTGGTGGCGGCCGTGACCGTGGTGACAGAGGCGGTTTCGGCGGCGGCGGCGAACGCAAGAGATGGTAAATCTGAAAATAGTCGGCCCTCGGGTGGATTAAAAATCGGATATACTTCTTAGCCTAACACAGGGGCGCATGAACAATGCGCCCCTGATTGATATCAAACGTTCTTTTTATGATTCCGCAAGTTTGTTGCTATATTGTAGGGGCGTATTGCAATACGCCCCTACAATGTACACGATTATCATGCCTTGAAATAAACTGAATTCTTAATTATACGCATTCTGCCAACAGCCCGGGCGCATGAACAATGCGCCCCTGATGTATTTCTTGGGAATTCGCCATAGGAAACAAATATCCCAGGGGAGGCGATAGGCCTGCCTGGGAGTATTTATTTTTGCGATAAGGGCTCGATGAAATGCAACTGTCATTGCTGTTTGCCGCGGGTGGGTTCCGTATATGGAGCCATATTATAGTTGACATGGTCGGCCAAATATATTAGTTATTTGCCAGATCCGACTTGGAGGAAAGATGGAAGACGCTGAAAAAGGCCATGCTGAGCTTTATCAAAAGATGATGAATCTTGCGGGAGTAACGGGCGGATATCATCGGGATGAAATTTTCGATGAAGTGAAACGGTCCGACTATCTCTGGTGCCTTCACTGCCAACGCACTTATCGTCGAGGGGAATACCGAGATGTCGAAGGATTTCAAATGTGCCCCCATGAAAATTGCGACGGCAGCACGGTGTGCGATGGAATCGACTGGGAGGATATCAGGGATGATCATCCTGAGTATCCTGAGAACCCAGAGCGAAATACAACATATAATATGTGATTTTTGAAGCCGGGTTATAAGTTGTGCCTAAAGGTGCGCGCGGCACATCCTACCGCAAAGGTTTGATAGATATTCCCCGTCGCTA
>Ga0154764_1028_pt1 | contig 39374 bp, 54 predicted proteins | sample Rifle2008BG16ft_FD_105772 | JGI IMG/M metagenome (GOLD analysis project Ga0154764, IMG submission 105772) | candidate division Zixibacteria bacterium RBG_16_53_22
CCGGTGATGATCGCCGAGATGCTAGGCCATACGATGGGAGTGTTATTGTCGACCTATGCGCACTTCATCCCGAGTGACCAGTCGGAGGCGGCCCGGGTGATGGATGAAGTGACCGCGCCGATTTTGGTCAAGATTGATGGAGGTTCTTATGGCTCGCAGAAAAACAAAGCAGCAGGTTAAACCGGTCCCTCAGAAGGCGGTTCCGGTGAAGGGCAAAGTGATGGTGCAGCATGTGATCAGTCCTGGGGAGCCGTTCATTTCCATGAAGAAGGTTGTGACAAGATACTGAATATTTAGCGTCACATTGTGACACTAAATGATCATCTACGTTAAAACTAATTTTCCCCAAAAGATTTTTAAACTGCACACGAATTACCCACGAAATCAAACTGCTCAAAAAGCATACCCCCATATATGGCAGAAATGCCTAAAAACAGGCGTATTTTTCCATATATAGGCGCCCCCGGCGGGATTCGAACCCACAACCGTCTGATCCGAAGTAAGATGGTAGTGTTTGCATAGTGGGAATATTGCGCATACAGCGCATATAGCGCATGGAATACATCGTTTTTAAACGTTTTTTTGATTTTTCGGAAATTATCCGACGAAATTTTTGAATAAATTGCACACGAATTACCCACGAGTTTCCTTTAACATTAGAAAATCCGCCCCTCAACCCAAGGGGCGGTGTGCTTTTAAAAAATACTCCTCATTAGCTGATAAGCCCAAATTGCGCCGATCAAAATACCCAGACCAACGCCGCTGACAAATAGAAAGATCACCTTTTTCTTCGTTACCATATATAGAATTAATCCGATCACAAATATGGCAATTCCCCAACCGTCCATTTCATTCTCCTATTATTGATTCAATATCGCATCCTTGAAGTCGTTCTCATGCACAAGCAGAATATGGTAACCCTGTTTTCGCAAATTTACAGCAGCTTCGACTTTCCTTCCATAGCAGGAATATGCCCAACAAGGATTTCCAGCTGCGCCGATGATTAAGTAATCGACCAATTTGCTGATATTGTTAACTACTCGACCACCCAGGTTAATTACAATCTCAGTGAATTGATCTCTGGTATAAAAAGCTGAGGCGCCGGTGAAACAAAATTGTGATTCGGGTATTTTTATTTTGGGGTTGACTGCACATAATCCTGTTATCAATTGTTGCTCAATAATTGGCGGTTTTATGATCGTATGTTTATCCAGTAATGGAATATATTCCTGAAAAGTAGCCAGAAGCATTTCGTGTTCTTGTGGATCAATTTTTTTATCAGACAACACGCAGGTGATCAAACTATCAAGTTCATCATAGGGATAGCAAGTGCGAAGAAATTCATGTTCTCTGAGCCAGGATGAAAGATTATTTAATTCTTCTTCAGTAATAATATTATCAGCTGAAATTCCTCCGGCGATTGCATGCAGGCGTTGTATATTGGCAGTGATCTGATTATAGTATTCGGTAGAAATCATCCTTTCAGCCAGCCACTGGATATCCAGTCGTTCATCTTCAGACAGAATACCATCTTCAAGTGCTTGTGCGACGATGGGTAAAAATTCATTCAATGGATGGCGATCTTTTAAATCCTCAGTTTCCTTAAGCCAGCTCACCAAATAAGAAACCTCGCGTTTATTGATTTTACGATCAATCGATATACCCTCAATAATACCTGTAAAGGAATTAATTGCTTTATCCAAACGGGCCTTGCTGGTGAAACTGAAGTAGGAAAGCTGATCCATAAGAAATCCACTCATTATTTTTTTAATTCATGCTTTTTTGAGTTTATTTATATCCCCTGTAAAAATAACTCTCATCCTGGTTTTAGAACAGATAATTTCATATTCCTGTGATAAATCAATATTAAGGTCTTCACCTCTAAGCCCCTGCCATTCTGCCAGATAATTTAGGCTTCCATATTTTTTAATCTTCTTTATCTTTCTTTCAATACCACCCTTGAAAACTAATAAAGGAAGTTCTCCATTTTGAGCTAAGGATGCGAGTTCTGGATTGATTTGGCGTAAATCTCTTCCAATTTCCCAGCATTTGATTAATCCTTGATCATCACCACGCCAAAGCATATCCCATGTGAGATCATTTCGTTTAAATGCGTAATTTGATCTATAAATCTTATTTCCCATAATTGTTTTTATGAACCTAATTCATTATTTATAAATTCATCTAAAATTTGATTTAGACGCCTCATAAATTTTATTTGTTGGTTCTGATTCAATTTTGGAAGAATTTCTTCTATTTTTAAAATAGAAATTTCAGGTTCATGGATATTTAGTACTTCATATACTTCATCACCATATTTATTCACTAATTTATTAATTATTTGAGGCGATTTTGGTATCTGACCTTCTTTCATAAAATATTGAAAAAGTGATTTATCTGTAATTCCAATCCACCTAGCAAATTCTGCTTTTGAGCCTTCCCGGCCACTGTGTTCGCCCCGCCATTCAATATATTTTTCATATAACCAATCATGGAAATCCACAATGGAATTGTAATCATTTATTGTTAAACCCTTGACATTTCCTATATTATATATATAATCTACCATATAGTAAATCTCTATCGAATAGAATAATAAATGAACATTTCAGAAATTGTTTCCAAATACCGTGGTGAGAAATCCCTGAGAGAGTTTGCAATTGATCTCTCAGATCATCTACCTGAGCCGATCTCCTATCAATCGATCAAGAATTGGGAAGATGGCATAAAACCATCCTACTACACTATCCTGGCCATCTTCATAACCTATGACGATTGGCGGGGAGCGTTTGCATTGGAAATTCTTCGGGTATTAAAGCCAGAATTATACAAACCAGACCCGATCAAATCAGTATAAGCGGAGGAAACATGGTGGTTTTTGACGAAACCTGCATCATGGTTAGGACCCTACTCGGTGAGGAGGCTTATACCAGGCTGATCGGGTTGTTGCCGGACGATTACTTCAAGCTTCTGAACTTTCAAAAACGCATCGTCTTTAAAAACATCCTTCACGAGGTCAATGAGGGTGAGACCGACCTGAATAAATTGGCCGAGACCGCCCGGAATTTCACCCGGGTAATCCTGGAAGGATCGAAGATCCCAGCGTGATCAGTATGCCAGCCACATCGATATTATCCGAAAATAACCCCTCCGAGGAGATGCTCACTGCTAAGGATGTGGCTGCAAACCTCAAGATCTCCAAGCGCCAGGTTTATAAACTCATCCGGGCGGGCGCATTGCCTTCGGTGCGGATCTGGAAATCGATCAGGGTGATGCGCAGGGACCTAAATCAGTTTATTGAGCAGCATCGGGATATATGATTATTAAGGTGCTGTTCATACTTTAGCAAATTTTATAGAGTATGTCATAAAAAGGATTATATGCGGATGGTTGAGGATGAAATTCGGGTGGATTACGGACGAAGAGATCATCAATTATGACGGAACGTTGTCGATGGCCCAACCATGCGGAGGAGATACGAGAAAAATGTCTGACCAATATCAGGCGAACCAGGGAGATGATCAGATATGCTCAGAAATTATCTAGGGAGATCGAGATCGTGAAGCAATTAGCGGATGCAATCGAATGGACCTACGTGATCGAATGCGACTTGAAGGACGTGGGTCCGAAGGCGGATAAAGAGAAGATGGGTTTGTGAACTGGCGTCCAGCGGTCCGCTGATCAGACTGAGTCCTCCCAGCCTGGCCGGCGGAACGCTGGAAATCAGACCCGTCACCTGGGTCAGTGGTGAGCGCCAGTGGCTACGCTGTGAGACTGCCTGGTGCGCAGTGGCAGCCGGGAGAGACCGGAATACGAATCGGCCTGCAATGGTCGGTGACAAAGCGGATAGAACGCTTGACAGCCGGACAGACGGCAATGATCGCCGGGGAATGACCTCGGCTAGTGTGGCGGCACGAAATCAACCCCTGGAGATCCGCCAGTTTCTAGGGGGCGAAATTATCTAAAGGAGATGAGGATATTGGATAAGGAATATTTACGCCGGTATTATCAGGCTCATGCCGGGGAGATCGCCGAGAAGCAGCGCCGGTATTATCAGGCCCATGCCGGGGAGCTCGCCGAGAAGCGGCGCCGGTATTATCAGGCCCATGCCGGGGAGATCGCCGATAAGCAGCGCGTGATAAGCGGAGCAACCTGCATCCATTGTGGAGCTCCGATCAAAAAAGGTAATTATCCGCATTATTGTTCCAGGCAGTGTTACCTGGCTACATTCGATAAATATCGAATCAGAGCGAGAGTGTGAAGATCTTTGGATTGCTCATTTTCGATGATACATATAAGCTTCCGGAAAGGGAGCTGATCGGGGAAGGTGAGATGGCATTCGAGCGGAGAACCGGGACGAAGGCCAGCCTAGCGCTGGTCAACGCATTTATGGAGGATCTGCCGGTGGTCGAAGGATTGAACGTTGTCAAATCTTATTGGCTGAGGCGGCACCAGGTGATCGTGGGAGAGTTGATAAGTGATCAGCAATCACCAGAGAGCGATGAGCCGAGAGCAAAGAAGTTTGCAAAGTTCGCATAGCCATTATTATAAATAAAAATATGGAGGCAAAATTATGACCATCCCTATTTTCCTAGATGCTGAAGGCGAGCCGATTTACAACGCCGGGGTGAGCGTGCAGGAGATGATCGACCAGCTTCCGGCGGGGTTGGAGCGGGCGATCCGCAGGATTCTCGATTTTCACATCGGGAGGAAGAATACGATCTCTCGCTCCCAGTTAATATCAGATCTGGCCTTGATGGGCTTCAACTATATCGATAAAGATGACCGCCCGGTAAGGGTATGTATCAATAAGATACGCAAATCGGAAACACCAGATTCTTGGATCTGTTCGACTGGTGGAGTGGGAGGCGGATATTGGCTGGCTGAAACGAATGCGGAGCTGGAGAAATTTATCGATCATGAGGAGGAAAGCCGGTTGGGGGATTTTGCAGAACAAATGAAGGCAATGAGAAGGGCAGCTGAGAAGCATTGGGGGAAGTATTCGCCGGAGAAGCAGATTTCATTTTTTGGATAATATGACACGCACAACTGCTTTGCCTTATTATATACGGCACGATAAGTTGGTCTATTACCAGGTCAATGTTCCTTGCCCGGGATGTGGGAAGATCGACTGCAAGCAATTATCCATTCACTGTGAATTCTCTGAATATCAACTGAAGAGAATTTATAGATTTTATGTAGGTTGCCTATGCGGATGGTGTGGACCCTATGGCGCCACGCCAGAGGAAGCGATCCATAAATGGGATACCCGGACGCTCAGATCCGAATAAAAAGGAGACGACATGTTTAAAAAATTTGTTCTAACGATCATTTGTTTCTTTAAAGGGCATAAATGGCAGGTATTTCCAACACAACCCTATACCTATTATGCATGCAAGCGTTGTGGGCTTGATATAAGGAGTTGACATGTTACTACAAGCCAAACCTGGACCTTTAGCCCGAGCGATCGCCCAGCAGAGCGCTGAGTGGCTCGAAGCTGTATACCCTCTTGTTTACGATGCCCTGGTGCAGGAGCTCGAAGCGGGAAAATCGATCGTGGATGTTAAACAGATCCTGCGGAGGACATTGGGGAGTGAGCTGCGTGAAGCGTTCGCCTTGCGGGTGTTACAGGCAGCCGAGCACATGATCGGTGAGCGGGTCAGTGTGAGGCAATGATGGATGGCGAAATATGAATCCTAAAAATTCAATTTACTATGGAATAATTCATAATAGATACAAAGTTCCCGAAATTGATAATTATTTGCTTAAAGAAATATTTAATGCACATGTATTTTTTATTGATAATGTCGCAGATTATTATTATTCGATCAGTAAAAAAGATGAATGGCATGAAACAGATTTTCCGAATATTGCTCCGCCACTCGAAATCATGTGGTTCGAATGGAATATACCGAAGACAATTTATAGTAATGGAGAATTGATATCATTTACAAGAAATTATAAAAATGCGTTGTTAATAAAATCCTTTAAAACAGAAAATAAAGGATGGAAGTATATTTGTAATCCTTTCGCATCCTTAGATAGTCTAGAGGACTTAAAAAGAGATAACCCAATAATAATTGAAAATATTCCAAGTGATGGTAATAGCCTAAATATTAGATGTATAAAGATCGATGACGCAAAGCAAACCATTAATTTTAAAGTGTCCGATTTTGACATTTCTACTCTCTGGATAAATCCAGTCTTTCTTGCTCTATCATTCATACATTGTCGAAATGTCCAAATAGTTCCTAAAGGCAAAGGAGTGCTTCACAAGAGCAGGGATAGAAACGCTCCATCCTTTCGCTATCACTTACTTCAGATCGACCCGATGAAAAGAGTTCTAGCTGAAGCTGCAGAGAAGAATAACACTAATATAAAAATGGCTTTGCATATTTGCCGAGGGCATTTCAAGGATTATAGAAACGGACCTGGTCTTTTTGGAAAATTCAAAGATGTATATTGGTGGGATCAGCAATTAAGAGGGGATTTAAGCCTGGGTTATGTTGACAAAGACTATATTCCTCCTAGTAAAGAGGAAGCATCATGATCTTACAATCTGACAACCCGATCCGCATGGTGCGTGAGCTCAAGGGAGCTCCTTTATCCATCATAATGGTGCTCAGCCTGGTAAGCCAGCGTGTCACGCAAGAATATTTGGAGCGGTCCACAGGTTATACCGACAAGCCGGTCAGCCAGGCGCTACAGTACCTGCAGGAGGTTGGGCTGGCGGACCATACACAATCAGGCTGGCAGCTGGTGGAAGAAAATGCCAAACAGTTGCCGCTGGCTTTACAAATTGATAAGGAGGTGATCCACGAGGAGCCACAAGAAGCCCAAAAAGGTGAAGGTATCCAGGACCCAGAGAAAATCAAAGAAGCCACGAAAAATCAGACCCTTGATGTCTCATTAAGTCGGAATAATTCCGACTCTCTTAAGTTAAGTAAGTTAGTAGTAGATAATAATCTTAATTTAAATCAAGATTCTACTAACTTACTTACTTTAAGCGAAAAAGTCGGAAAAATTCCGACCCTGGAAGAGATAAAAAAGGTCCTGGATGCAGCCGAGGGTCTTTTTGGGCGTCCAATCATGGGTGATCCGCGGGATTATGCCGATATAGACCGGTTGATCAGCTGGGTCGCCCAGGCATACCGGGGATGCTACGAGCAGGGACGGTTGAAGATCCAGAACCCGGCGGGCCTGGTGTATTGGGCATTTCACCAGGGCAGGGATAAGCAGGCAGAAAAGAAATACCAGGATATGGATCACGTTGACCAATATCTGCCGGAGTCTTTTCTGAGGGCATCCGGAGAGTGGATTTTCGAGGATGTAGAGGATGAAACGGAGGAGTGACCCATGAACTTCATCCCGGAACAATCTAAAAATAGTCAAAGGGTTCCTTACTATGAGGACGCCACCAAAGCCGATGGTTGGCAGGGCCAGGCGACGGAAAAGACGATTATGGCATTACAGTCTGAAATCACTCAATCGCTCAGCCGGCTAGGTGGATTGGTGACAGGCTTTCAACGGGGAACATTCCAGAGCGAGGATGGTGATAGGGAAGGATTTCGCATCCATTATGCAATCGATGCAGCAGATGGTCGCCAAGTGCCGGGCAGGATCGATATTGCAGCATTGCCATTGGATCCTAATATAAATTGGAGAATGGCGAACAAGGCTAAACATAAAGAACTTTCACTCAAAATGGCGCTTTATATGCTGCGGATCGCTCTGGATGGTAATTGGTTTCTACAGCAGTTAAGCCCGGGGTTTGCTGCTTTGGTGCCCTTTATGTTAGGACCGGGGAAGAAGACAATCTCTGAGTTATGGGCTGAGAGCGCGATCATGAATAATTTATTACCCCCTGGGGATGAAGAATTCCTGGAGGGAGAGGCGAGGGAGGTTTAATATGGCTATCGAATATAAAGAAGTACCACATGAAGTTTTGGCAATCGCTCAGGAGCTTATCGATCAATATCACGAGCAGCTCAAGGAGTGCAAGATCGGGTTTGTGTTCCGGTCGGAGGCGTCCATATCGGGTGGCAAGATGGTTTTGGGCACGACCGGCAAAGTAACCGAGAAGATCAAACCTTTGCTCTCCGATGAGCTGGATATCTTGATCGTGCTGGCGGAGGACCAGTATGCACTAATGAATTCGTTGCGACGGAAGGCGCTGATCGACCACGAACTGTGCCATATCGTTAATAACCTCAATACAGGGGGCTGGACCACGAAGGCGCACGACATCAATGAGTTCAAAGAGATCGTCGAGCGTTATGGGCTATGGTCATACGACTTGATGAATATTGGCGAGGCAGTGGCGAAGGCTTACCAGCTCGAAATGCCGGCTATTACGGAGGTGACCTTCGAGCACAAGGGGCAGGTGGTCACGCTGAATGCGGAATCACGCCGGAAGTTGGAGAAGACACTGGAGGGAGGGTGAATATGAAAATTTCATTCTCTTTCGCATGGTTTGATTTATGGATCGGGGCTTACTGGGATAGCAAGAAACAGATATTGTATTTATGCCCATTACCCTGTTGTGTAATAAAAATAGAACAGGAGGCAAAATGATCATCAATGTACCGCTCGATAAAATAACGTCCAATCCCTGGCAGACCAGGGTGGTAGAGCCGGATCCGGCATATATCAAGGAACTGGCGCGGGATATCGCTGCCAACGGGCTGCTGATATTTGCGCTCTGCGTGAGCGCAGGTAGACAATCAAGCAATAAAGCCCCTGGCAGTATGGATTACCTGGGTAATCATGATCAATCATAGCGATGTTTGCAGGGTAAACATCATCAGAAATCGTGCTGATGGCGATCGAAGTGGAGAAAAAAATGGAAATGAGTAATGCTCATAAATTTGGCATGAATCTCCTTGGAAATGAATTGTATCCTGATGGCTTAGTTCCCTGGCGAGATGCAGAATCACCGGATATCGAAAAAGGTCATAATACAGGCCGTTTACGTGGTTGTTCATATTGTGGATCGATGCATCCGGCAGATGTGGCCACTGCCATTCGAGTAGGTGCAATTGGGGAATGGGCAGATCGGAAATATGGCTGGCCACACAAAGCTTATTTTACGGGTGTTCCCAATCCACATGCAGGGATGCAGGAAATCAGAGATTCTGCAAATTATAAGGTTTACGAAGATTGGATACGAGCTGGGCCGAAGAACTGGCACGAACCAGGAACGCCAGCGCCTGAAACTACCTATGGTAAATTCTATACTGTTCATCTTCTTTATGCATCTCCAGAAGAAAAAGAGACCATTGAAAAACACTTGGGCTTTCATTTTGATTTTACGGATGATGGCAAAGTTAGTTGGCGTCCCATCGAATGAATGACATCTTCTTAACCTACCCGGGTGGGAAGAACGGCTCGGGCACATATCAGAAGATCATCAACCTGATGCATCCGCACCGGACCTACTTCGAAGGTATCGTCGAAGCTGGTGATTAGATCTCGCATCGCCAGGAAACGAGTGAGCTGCCCGGGTGAGCATGAAAATTATTGACGGAGGATAGTTATGGCAGATATTTGGTGTATTGCAGAGCTGATGGGACATTTGACACTTGCCGGCAGGATCACCAAGCCAGGCGATAATGGTGGGTTTTGGCAGATCGATATCCCGGATGCGGAGAGCTTCCATACAGAGTTTTTCGGCAGCCAATCGGTTTATCGGATCCGGATCGTGAGCGAACAGATCGCCCGGGCTTATGTCTCTCACCATGAAATGATCGAATACAATGCCCCAATCATCACCCGGGAAGAGCATGAGGCCGCAATGGATCGAGCTAGAGAGGCGATAGAGAATTTACGAGGTCAGGTGGATAAGCTCAAACATGGATTGCCGGCGGGTGATAGGCTGGATGATCCTGGAGAATATGAAAACGATGATGAAGATTTAGATCAGGAGGATGATCTATGAATCAATCAATGTTAGCTGATCAAATTGCAGACGAAGTCATCGAAGAATTGTTTATGAATGGTGAAGGGGGAAAAGCACGCCGATTAGTCCTTGAATTAGAGAATGGTCTCAATGGTGATGGATGGAGTAAACATGGGGCACGCAGTCACATTGTTGAAATAATCAAAAAACGTCTTGCAAGGGATGGGGAGGCGAAGGAGGTATGAAGGCTTTAACGCTTTATCAACCTTGGGCAACACTTGTCGCAATCCAGGCAAAAAGGATTGAGACACGATCCTGGAAAACAGATTATCGAGGTCCGTTGGTGATCCATGCCTCCAAGAAATTCTCGGCAGAGGCAGCCGATCTCTGCAAGGATAGCCCATTTTTTGAAGCTCTTTTTCCTCTATTTGGAAGAGTTAATCGAGATGAATATGGAGGCAAAGATGCTTGGATAATGGTCGAGAATATTCCGACTGGTTGCATCCTGGCCACATGCCGACTGCTGAATGTGATCGAAATTCCAGATATCCGGCGTGCTTATCCGCACTGGGGGACGTTCTATCTTCCGCCTGATGAACCCGAATTAAATTTTGGGGATTACACACCAGGTCGGTATGCCTGGTTGTTGGAGAAAGTTGAAGTACTGAAAACTACAATCCCTTGTCGAGGATCTTTGGGATTATGGGAGTGTGACAAATTATGATCCACGCTCAAGCCGCCCAGATCGCCATCCAAATCCATGACGAGCTCGCCCCGTTCTGTGAGAAGATCTGCATCGCAGGCTCAGTTCGGCGCGGCAAGCCCGAGGTCCATGATATTGAGCTGGTGCTGAAACCGAAGCTCAACCCTGCGCCTCTTATTTTTCAACACGATTATCACTTACTGGATTACCTGGACCATCCCTTGGGCTACCTGGCATGCGCTCGCAAGCTCAAAGGCCAGTCCAAATATCAGCAATGGCAGCTCCCCGAGATCAAGCTGGAGCTTTATATCGTCACACCACCCGCTCAATATGGAGTAATCCTCGCTCTCAGAACTGGACCGGCCGAGCTCTCCCAGTTACTAGTTACCCAACGCAGGAAGGGAGGCTACCTGCCCAGTTATGCCAGGGTCCAGGATGGCGCCGTGTGGGGGGATGGCAAAGCGGTCGAAATGCCTGACGAGGTCAACTTCTTCGAGTTTTGCGCATTACCCTTCATTCCCCCCACCGAACGGGATGAGTTTTTGCTGCAGCAGCAAGAGAAGTGGCGATGATGGAAAAGATCGGAACAACATAAGACCTCCAGATATTGGACAATAAAGGGAAAATCATGATTCCTATAAATTTCAAAGAGGCGAATAAAAACTTATTAAAACCAGAAGGAATGACAGACGAGGAATGTGGTCCGCTACCTATCTATAATGATGGACAACATTGTGTCTCTTGTTGGCGACCATCTTTATATGAACGATTATCAATATTATTTTTTGGTCGTATTTGGCTTTGTGTATGGAGTGGCAAAACTCAGCCGCCAGTTAGTCTTGAGGGGAAAAATACAATTTTTTAAAACAATAAAAATGGATGATTCCTGGCAAGAATTAACAAAGATTTTATCGACAGAATATCGCCAAGAGCTGGCCAAGTCGATATTGGAGGCATTAGCCTCCAGCCAATGGCACCGGATTGAGATCGAAATAAGGGATCACCGGATGCATGCGGTCAACGTGACCAGGAGGACCAATTTATCGGAAGTAGAGAATATCACAAATGGTAATTGTAAAATATGACGTTTTGTGCTAAACTATACATAACGTCATGCACGATGCGATGAGCCGGGCGGTCCACGTTAGACCGCTCGGCTTTTTTATTTTAAGCCCAGGGAAAAGGAGAATGCGATCATGAAGAAAAATTCAGGCTTGCTCAAATCAATTATGTTGGTGCTCGGGATCATCGTACTACTGATGATCCCGCTTTCTGTGGCGCGTGCGGCCGGGCCACTCCAGGAAAGCCCTCCGCCATTCGATCTGATCGAGTTTCTCAAGACGGCCGGGATTATCTTCGTGCCAATGTTATCCATTGTATTCGGGGTAGTTAATTACATCGGAAAGCTGGGGGTAAAGGGAAAGTGGCAGCTCGCATCATCGCTTATAGCCGGCCTGCTACTGGGTGGTTTGGTGATGTATTTCACTACGTTGCCGAATACAGCCGTTGGATGGTTCTCTGTAGCCCTGTTTGGGCTGTTGGTGGGCCTGGCTGCGAGCGGTTGTTATGAGGGGATCAGGGCGGCATCGGCCAAAGGCGCTGAAAGCATAACCATTTATGATCGGTTCCCCAAATAAAGGGCGCCGATCATGGGAGACAGTCCAGGCCGCGTAAGTAACCAAGTGCTCCAGGCTGGGATCCTGACCTTGGGAGCCCAGATCACGGATCTTAAGTCATTACTGGAAAGTTATGAGGAAAGGATTCGATGCCTGGAAAGGGTCGGCGATAAAACCACTCCATTGATAGAAAAACGACTCGAAATACTGGAAAAGCTCACTGAGGCGCATGCCAAAGAGCTCGAAACACTTAAAACGCTGATCACCACCCAAGCCCAGTCCATCAACAAATTAGCCGACAGTTTTAAAAGCATGCAGAAAATCTGGAAATGGGCTCTCGGTTTAATCACTGTCGTAATAACCGCACTGATCATCACGTTTGTGACAGGACAGGCGACGGTGATATTCAAATGAGAACCATCGGAGAGGCGATATAAGATGGATGATGGGTTGATTGTCGGCAAAGGCATGTATACCTGGATCATCGAACGCTGTGGTGAACCGGCCGATCTGGTACACCAGGCGAAGGTTGGCGGTTGCTCCCACCTGCTGATCAAGCTCGCGGATGGGGTTTATCCATATTACGGTCGCAATTATGCAAGTCCTTCGCAGCGTGATTTCACGATGGAGCTGGTCGACGCGGCGAAACACGAGGGGATCGAGCCGGTTGCCTGGCAATATGTTTATGGGATTAGCCCAATAGTGGAAGCCGATGTAATCGTCCAGCGTATGAATAGCGCAGGGCTCAAGAAGCTAATCGTTAATGCAGAGGTGGAATATAAGGCGCCTGGCATGGGGAGTAAAGCCGTGCAATATTGCCAGAGGCTGCGAAGCAAGATGAGCGATATCCGCCTTGGGTTATCGACCTACCGTTATCCGACCTATCATCGTAAATTTCCCTGGAGTGAATTTGGTCAATTCATGGAAGGCTATCTGCCGCAGGTGTATTGGCAGGGAGCACATAATCCGGTAGAGCAATTAGGGAGGTGTTTGCGTGAGTATGCAGGATTGCCCTATCCTAACAAACCTGTGTACCCAACCGGAGCGGCTTACAAACAGGGCAGCTGGAAACCTGGTCCTGGCGAGGTGACCGCTTTCATGAGTGCTGCTAAAACTGTATATGAATTGGCTGCAGTCGACTTTTGGGAGTGGTATAACGCCACGGTGTATGTGCCCTATTGTTGGGCTGAGATCGCGGCATTTGATTACGGCGTCACGCCACCTCCATCTCCGCCACCTCCGAGCGACGGTTTCATGATGAGGATCCTGGTCGATGATCTGCGTGTTAGAGATGCGCCGAATGCGAGCGCTCAGATCAAGGGGCAGCTACATATGGGTGATGTCATTGAGGTCGGGGACATCGGCGGTGCCAATGCCTGGGCTAAGATTAAGGTTGGACCTTATGCCGGATATTGGTCGGCGGTCAATTACCTGGGCACCAGGTATATGGAGCCAGTATAGAGATTATGCCCCGTGCTGCTCACGTCTGTCCAGAAGTAGGATGCCCCGAATTGGTGTTTGGCAGTGACCGCTACTGTGCCAATCATATGAAGGAGAAACGTCGATTGGTTGATGATAATAGACCGAATGCTTCCAAGCGTGGCTACGATGAAGAGTGGAGACGGATACGAGCTGCCTACTTGAAAACACATCCTTGGTGTGTAGTGTGTGGAAGGAAAGCGACTGAGGTTGATCATGTGATTCCGATCAGCGATGGTGGAACGAATGATCCAGAGAACCTTCGATCACTTTGCAAGAGCCATCATAGTCAACACACTGCCAAGTCAGGTGGTGGATTTGGCAATCCACGGGGTAAGGGGGTTGAAAATGCGATTTGTGCGTATAGCCGAGACCGTGCGGGCAGTAGGGAAAATGTGTGTACGGGTTTGGAAGGGGCACTGATTGAGGAGTCATAATGCCTGGTCCATTACCTAAAGACCCAATTTTGCGACAGAGAAGGAATAAAACATCAACGAGAGCGATGCTGCCGGCAGAGATTGGGCATCGTAAATATAGGCCGAGGCTTCCGGCACTACCCGAAGGGATGAAATGGGACCCAATGACCATCAGGTTTTGGCAGGAGGTATGGTCCAGCCCGATGAGCCATATGTACGTTGAAGCGGATTTACCTGCACTTTTCCGATTGTTATTTTTGGTTAATCGATATTGGGATGGTGGCAGCTTGGAGGTTGCCAAAGAAATCCGCATGTTGGAAAGGGAGTTCGGCCTTACGCCACTTTCGAGACGGCGATTGGAATGGACCATCGCGCAATCCGAAGAAGCCATTGACCGGCACGAGCTGAAGCGCAGCCGGCGGGCAGTGATCATCGACGGGGATGATCCGCGCGAGGTATTAAGCAAATGAGCGTGCTCATGATCCCGCAGGACGATAAGAAATTCCCGACCCTGGGACCGCAGGTGTGCGAGTTCATAGAAAGCTACCTGGTGCATGGGCCTGGAGACCTGCGGGGAATGCCAGTCGAGCTGGACCAGGAGAAGCGTGGGCTGATTTATCGCATGTACGAGGTATACCCGAAGGAGCATCCTCACGCTGGTAGGAGGCGCTTCAAACGTTGTGCGATCAGCCTGCGCAAGGGCAGCGCTAAGACCGAGCTAGCAGCACTGATCGCAGCGGTGGAGCTGCACCCAGACGGACCGGTTAGATGCGATGGGTTCGATGCCCAGGGCAACCCGGTTGGGCTTGGAGTGACGGATGCATATATTCCCCTGGTGGCGTACACCGAAGAGCAGTCGGATGAGCTGGCGTACGGTGCCCTGCGCACGATCCTGATGTACAGCCAGGTGGCAGAGGATTTCGACATAGGATTGACACGCATTTTACGCATCGGAGGGGATGGTAAGGCGGTGAGCCTGGCGACGGCGCCGGACGCCAGAGATGGCGAGCGCACGACCTTCCAGGTATTCGACGAAACCCACCGGCTGAACTTGCCACGTTTGAAATCGGCACACCGCACGATGCTGGCCAACGTCCCTAAGCGATATTTAGCCGATGCATGGACGCTGGAGATCACCACGGCGCCGGCGCCAGGGGAGGGGTCGGTGGCGGAGGATACGATGGAATATGCTCGCCAGGTGGCCGGAGGGGTGATCAAGGACAGCCGGCTATTCTTCTTCCACCGGGAGGCATCGTCAACACACGATCTCACGACAGCAGAGGGTATCAGGGCGGCGGTGATCGAAGCCAGCGGGCCGGTGGCAGAGTGGTCCGACATCGATAATATCGTCGAGCAGTGGAGGGACCCTACGGCGGATAAATCTTATTTGGAGCGCGTATGGCTCAACCGGCTTGTGCGGTCGAGCGAGCGGGCGTTCGACATGGAGCGCTGGGATGAATTGGCTGACCCGGGTTACATGCCTCCGGACGGCGCATGGATGACGCTCGGTTTCGATGGCGGAAGGTGGCACGATGCGACTGCGCTAGTGGGCACGGAGATCCAGACCGGATTTCAGTGCTTATTGGGATTATGGGAAAAGCCCGAGATGGAGGACATCCAAAATTGGGAAGTGCCGGCGGAGGATGTAAAAGGAGTGGTGGGGGAGGCCTTCGAGCGCTGGCAGATATGGAGAATGTACTGCGACCCTCCGTATTGGGAATCTATCGTGGCGGAATGGGCGGGGCAGTATGGCGAGACAAGGGTGGTCGAGTGGTGGACCAACCGGCAGAAACAGATGGCGTATGCGATCAAATCATTCAACACGGCGATCACCTCCGGCGAGCTGCTGCACGATGGGAACCCGCATTTCGGGAGGCACATTGGGAACGCCGTGCGCCGTGTGCTGAAGATGAGAGACGAAGAAGGCCGCCCACTGTGGACCATTTATAAAGAGCGACCGGATAGCCCGCTCAAGATCGATGCGGCGATGGCGGGGATCCTCAGCTGGGAGGCACGCGGCGATGCGCTCAAGGCCGGTGTGGGCGTAAAGCATACCAGCGTGTACGAATCCAGAGGGCTGGTGGTGGCATGACTATCATCGAGCGCTTGTTTCCGCCAGCATATCCAACATTAAAAAAGGTGATCGTGAACCTGCGCAGCGGGACGTCATTTAGGGCGGTGGTATGGAAGTGCGCCGGTGAGTTCGTGGTGCTCAGGAATGCGGAGATGCTCCAAAACTTGGGGCATGCCGAGCGGCATATCGTGGATGGAGAAGTGATCGTGAGATTGGCAGAAGTCGATTTCATGCAGGTGGTGAGCTGACCGGTGAACATGAAGACCGGATCAGGAGAGCTCTGAATGGCTACGATCCAAACATTAGGAACGATCCAAACGTTATATCCAGCCTGGTCGCCGACCGTGACGCGCACCAGCCTGACAATGTACGACCAATATAATTACGATTACGCCACGATCTACCGGACACAGCCCAACGTGCGGACGTGCGTGGACTTCTTGGCGCGGAACGTGGCGCAGCTCGGGCTGCACTGGTACAGACGTGTATCAGATACGGACAGGGAACGGCTAACAGAATTTGCGGGAGCAAAGCTAATTGCACAACCCCTGCCGCCGACCATGAAGGTGACCACCTACCGATTATTCGAAGCATTGATGTCGGATTTAGGGATTTATTTCAACGCTTACTGGCTGAAGATGCGCCAGGAGAGCACATTGTCAGGGTTACTGCGCATCCCTCCGATCTACGTCACCCCAAAGGGCAGCCTGGTCCCGAAGGTATACGAGCTGAACCTGGGAGGCAGACCGATCGAAATACAGCCCAACGATATCGTCCACATCCACGGCTACAACCCGGAGAACCCGATTTCGGGATTATCCCCGATGGAAACATTGCGCAGGGTGCTGGCGGAGGAGTGGGAAGCCGGTCAAAACCGGGAATATTTCTGGCAGAACGCAGCCCGCAAGGAGGGCGTGATCGAACGACCCCGAGAAGCCCCGGAATGGAGCGATACGGCACGCGAGCGCTTCATCGCCGATTTCCAGGAAGCACATGGCGGTGGGGTTAATTCGGGTAAGGTGATCGTGCTTGAGGAGGGCATGGAATGGAAGGATATCTCATTCAACGCCCGGGAATCCGAGTACATCGCAGGGAGAAAGTTGACGCGGGAGGAGTGCGCCAGGTCTTATCACATCCCGCTGCCGATGGTGGGCATTTTGGAGCACGCCACACTGACCAACATCAGGGAGCAGCATCAAAATTTGTACCAGGACAGCCTTGGTCCGTGGCTGAAAATGATCGAGCAGGATATCGAGCTGCAGATACTGCCCGAGCTCGAAGACAACAAAGACGTGTACCCTGAATTCAACCTGCAAGAGAAGCTGAAGGGAGACTTCGAAGAGCAGGTCAAGACGCTGCAGAGCGCGATCGGCAGACCGTGGATGACGGCCAACGAAGGGCGGGCGCGGATGAATTTACCCAGGATGGACCAGGAGGATGCTGACCAGCTGGTGACGCCGCTCAACGTGATCGTGGGCGGGCAGGCATCGCCTAGAGACAGCGCCCCGCCACCGAAACAAAAGCTGCTCAGCTCGAAGGGCTTCGATTCGGCGTCCCCGGAGCTGCGGGAGAGGCACCAGCGCAAGTGGGTGGAGATCTTGTCGAAGCATTATAGGCGCCAGGAGGCAGCCATATTGAGCCGGGTGCCGGCAGCCATATCCTCTAACGATGGAAAATCGGACCTGGGAGGCGGGGTGTGGTGGGATGAAGACCGCTGGAACGCCGAGCTGATGGCGGACCTGTTACGCCTGAATTACCTGACGGCAACGGAGTGGGCCAAGCGCATGCTGGAGATGATGGGCGAGGAGATCGAAGACTGGGAGGCATTCAGAGACGGGATGGCGCCCTGGCTGGAGGAGCATTCACGCATCCAGGCGGAATATTTCAATACCCAGACACAAGGGGCGATATCCACGGCGCTCTTCGATCCGGACCCGCTTGAAGCGGTGAGGAATGTATTCAACCTGGCGATCACCGTTTGGGCAGTGCGCCAGGCGGTGGGGTCGATCACGAACGCCAGCAATTTCGGCTTCCACGAGGTGGCGAACGCCAAGGGTTTCAAGAGTAAACGCTGGCACGTAAACAGTAGCAACCCACGCCCAAGCCACGCGGCGATGAGCGGCCAGACGGTTGGCATTCGGGAATTATTCTCTAATGGCCTGCGCTGGCCGGGTGATTCACGCGGCAGCGCGGATGAGACGGCAAATTGTGAGTGTTCCGTAGAATTCCTATGAGGTGAAAGATGAAGAAAATATTTCGAGCACCGATTGTATTGAAACAGGACGGCGCCGCGGGTGAATTCAGCGCCGAGTTTGCCACACTGGAAGTGATCGACCACGACGGCGATATCACCAGGCATGGCGCCTTCCGGGAAGGGCAGGAAACATTAATCGAGCCCTGGAACCATAACTACCACGAGCCGCCGGTCGGAAAAGGTGTGATCCATGAGCGGGAAAATAAGGCGGTCATCGAAGGACAATTCTTCTTGGATACGCAATCTGGACTGGAGCATTACAAGGTAGTAAAGAATTTAGGACCGCTCCAGGAATGGTCCTACACATTCGAGATCGAGGAGAGCAGCCGGGGTACCGTGGAGGACCAGGATGTGCAGTACCTGGAAAAACTCGACGTGTGGGGAGTGGCGCCGGTTACCCGAGGGGCGGGGATCGACACCCGCACGGTAAATATCAAAGGGGAAAAGCGGGCGGTATCAACCCATACGACCGCCACCAGCGACGCAGCCTGGGACGGACCGGCGAACGGAGCACGCGTGCGCAGCGGAGAGGGGGCGGCGTATTACAAGCGCATCTACGCCTGGCAGGACACGGAGGGCGACCCGGAGGTCAAATCATCGTGGCGTTTTATCCACCACATGGTGGATGGAGAGGGCAACCCGGGGGCAGCCAATATCAGGGCATGCCAGACCGGGATAGGGGTGCTCAATGGCGGGAGGGGCGGCACGACCATCCCGGACGCCGATCGCCAGGGCGTGTGGAACCATTTAGCGAAGCATTTGAGGGATGCGGACCTGGAGCCTCCAGAGCTCAAATCCCTTGACCCTTTATCGACCGAAGACGAGGCCGGAGACGGTAAGTCGAGCGGAGAGGTTAGCGTAATCAAGACCCAAATCGACATACTTGAATTAGAGGAGTAAAACATGAAGACCTTAAAAGAGCTTCAGGAAAGCCTGAAGAAATTTCTAACCGAAGCCCGCGACTTATGCGATCTAGTCGACAAAGAAAAGCGGGACTTCACGGCCGAGGAGCGCCAGAAGGTAGCCGGGCTGCTGGAAGACGCTAAGAAAGTGAAGGCCGAGATCAAAACCGTCCAGGACGACGAGGCAATGCGCAAGAGCATCCTCGACCTGGGCGAGGGCATCGAGATCAAAGACGGTGGACAGAACGGCAACGGCCACGGAAACGGGCGCGTGAAGGGCGCTCAGTTCCTGGCGGAAGCCCAATTCGACACCCTGGGCGACGCATTCGTGCGGTCCAAAGCCTGGCAGGATTGGCTGAAGCAAGTAGCGCCGGGAGGCCACATCGCCGACAGCCGCAAGGGCATCTCATCGCCACCCCTGGAATTCAAGCGCTTCGGGTTGTTCCGCAAGGACCTGATCACCGGCGCTGCCGATACCAGTGCGGGTGCTTTCTTGATGGCGGAGGATACCGGCATCTACGAGCCGTTGGGGCGCTACCCGCTTACGCTGCGGGACCTGATCAGCACACGGACCACGACCAGCGACGCGGTGGAGTTCGTGCGCCAGACGACGCAGGTGCACCAGGCTGCACCGACAGCGGAGGCCAACGTCACAGATTACACCGGCGCGACAGGGCAGGTGAGCGGCGAGAAACCGGAAGGATCCACGACCTTCGAGCGGGTGACCGAGAACGTGAAGACCATCGCGGTGTGGATCCCAGCTACGAAACGGGCGCTGTCGGACGTCGGGCAGCTGCGGGGTCTCATCGACCAGGAACTGCGCGAAGACCTGGGGGAGGAGCTCGAAGACCAGCTCCTGAACGGAGACGGGATCGGCGAGAACTTCACCGGTCTCGCCAACACAGCCAACGTCCTGGTGCAGGCCTGGGATACCGATTTGATCACCACGGCGCGCAAGGCGATCACCAATCTTTTAGTCAACGGCAAACAGGTGCCCACGGCCTGGCTGCTCAACCCGCAGGACTGGGAGACGATCGACCTGCTGCAGGACCTGCAGGGGCGCTATTACTGGGGCGGCCCGCAGACACCCGGGCAGCGAACCATGTGGGGCGTGCCGGTGGTGCAGAACTTCTTCGTGCCGCAGGGCACAGGATACCTGGGCAACTGGCGCAAGATGGTGCTGTGGGACCGTGAACAGGCGACCATCTCGGTGAGCGATTCGCACGCAGACTTCTTCATCCGCAACATGGTGGCGATTTTGGCAGAGCTCCGGGCGGCTATGGGAGTGATCCGGCCGACCGGGTTCGTCGAAGTGGACCTGGAGAGCGGAAGCTAACCACCTCACCCCGGCCCCTCTCCTAAAGGAGAGGGGAGAGGAGAACTATGGATCTGGCGGTCAATATCATCTGCCGAAATGCGCAAGAAGACCGGGTGATCCCGAGGTTTTCGAGATACCTGGCGAATAATTTGGGCTGGATAGTGACCGCCAGACCGGACCCATCGGCGGAGGCTTACTACCTCTCGGGTTACTTCGAGGAGACATACCTACGACCGTGGCCAAGGAAACCCGTGGCGGCTTATTTCACCCACCGTGAGACGCAGCCACCGGGAAATGGAAAAGCCAAACTGTTCGATAGGCTGGCGGCGAAAGTGAACCTAAGGATCGCCACGGCAGCGATGTACGCCGATATGCTGACAGATTACGGGCCGACGGCGCAGATCAACCCACCGGTGGAGCGAGAGCGCTTCACCATCCCTGCCAAGAAAGCCAAGGGACGCCTGGTGGCGGGCTTTTCAGGATACACCTACGCCAACAAACGCAAGGGCGAGAATCTGGCCAAGATGCTGATCGGGTCGAAGGTGGGTAGGTCGGTAGAGTGGAGGGCATCAGGGCGGGGCTGGCCGGTGATGACACGGCGCTACCCCTGGTCGGCGATGCCGAGCTTCTACCAGTCGCTGGACGTGTACGTAGCGACTGGCACAGTGGAGGGGGTGCCGATGCCGCCGCTGGAGTGTTTAGCGTGCGGGGTGTCGGTGGTGGTGCCCCTACACGTGGGCTTATTGGATGAGCTTCCGGAGGTACTCGGGATCCACCGTTATAAAGCTGGCGACGTGAGCAGCATGATCACAGCGCTAGCGGAGGCGCTGGAGATGCGCAGCCAGGTGGACCGCCAGGCGCTCAGAGATGCAACAGAGCGGTACACGGTCAGGAACTGGTGCGAACAGCACCGCCTGGCTTTCGAAGGGATTTATCCCAACAAGGAGCGCATATTGAACCAAACATTGACCGCGGAAGATGATGTGATATTGAGCTGGGTGCGCGATGTATATCCCAATGTTGGCGCTGTCCTGGCGTGGACGGGGAGGCATATCCCATACATCAAGCGGCAGATCGCGCCTTACCAGGGAGCGATCCTGGCTTATTTTGCACACCACCAAAACCGGCAGGGAGCGCACTTTCTTGAAATCGGTACAGCGCTGGGCTACTCAGCCTGTTTGATGGCTACTGCGGCGCCATTAGCCCAAATAACGACCCTCAATCCCAAGGATAACGAATTCGAAAAAGCCCGCGATAGTCTCAAGATACGTTCCACTGTGCGTGTGGTCAAAAGCACCTCTCAAGATTTCTGGATGGCCAGGGATGGCGAGCTATATAACCTTATTTTTGTGGACGGCGACCATTCCTATAACATGGTGCTGCACGACAGCCAATTTTTCAATTGCTTGTACACGGGCGGCCTGATTCTCTTTCACGATTACTCCCCCAATGGCAGCGCCCGGCCAAGCGATGGCAGCTTTCAGGCGTTGAACGATCTCCAGACTCGACATCGACAGGCCGATATTAAGATCATCGGTTCGGGTCAGATCGGGATGTTGGGATGGGTGCGGCGGGAGGGCGAGGTATGGGCGTGACGCGAGGCATCTATGCAGTGGCCTTTGGAGACCCGGCGCGCAGATGCGCACAGCGCATGTTGCAGTCGGCTCGCTGCCATCTGCCAGAGATTCCAGTCATGATCTGTTCCACCGAGCCATTGGGAGGGGAAGATTACTTTGTGCCCCGGCCCGACAGAGACATTGGCGGGCGCGGCACCAAACTAATGGCCTACGAACTCACCCCTCCCGAATGGCAGACAGTCTTATACCTGGATGCCGACACAGAAATTGTAGGTGATATCCGCCTCTACTTTCAACTGATAGAGGACGGTTGGGAATTCGTCATCTGCAAGGACCCCATGCGCGAAGACGTGGCACAACTGCCGCGGCACAAATACATGGCAGCAGAACTGGTAGAACTGGAGGCCAGCATGGGCACGCTGCACACGCTCATGCTGAACGGCGGTGTGTGGAGTTTTGCCCGTAACGAGCGCGTGGCCGCATTTTTCACCCGCTGGCAGGCCGAATGGCAGCGGCACGGCATGCGCGATCAAGGTGCATTGCTGCGGGCGCTCTATGCTGACCCGCTCAAGGTTTATATTTTGGGCAATGAGTGGAATTTCTTTCCACAATATTCATCCCGGATCACCAAGCCTGCCGGCCTGATGCACTATCCAGGGCAGGCGCGGCGTTGGAGCGGGCAGATACCAGGACGTCTGGATAGCCAGGTTGCCTGGCAGCATGTGCGGCAGTGGCTAGGCGCAAATGTCAATGGGAGAGGGCGTAGATGAGCGGTATTCTGCTCTTAGGCAGGGATGACGTGATCGAGAGCCGGGCGCGCGGCCACAAGGTGCCTCTGGAACACGGCAGTTCACCAGCATTGCCTTTTGACAAAACGCTCATTACCTCTCCGGGAATACGCGTGCCGTGGGACTTGTTGCCGGTTGCCTGGGGTCTCCTGGACCATTGGGATGCAGCCGTCCCACTATGGCGCTACGATATCACCGCTGAGGGTCTCGGTACTACCAATGAGCGACAGGCAACACAGGCCATTATTCGGGATCTGCGGGTGCTCTTGCATTCCTACGAGCTGCTCTTTGTGCGCTGCAACGAGGCAGGGCGAGCGCTGGTTGAAACCTGGGTTCAGGAATACGCCGAAGGTGGTGAAAAACGACTGGCGCTCTTACGGGCTCTATATATCGTGAAGCCTCGTGCCTGCGTGCTGCCGACCTCCTGGCTGGCCAATATCCGCACGGATAGTGCCCAGACGGTAGCCAGGGGGAGGGTTAGATCAGCCGCTACGCGCAATACGGGCAGGCCGCTGGTAAAGGTGGAGGTGGCGCCGGGGCGGTACGTGAAGTGCAGACCGGGAGACGAACAAAAAGTGCTGGAACAGTTCAGGCGGCAGGTGGTGAGGAAATAAGAGATTAGCTATTAGTTATTAGCAAGACAAAGAAAGAAGAGTTGCATTGGAGGTAGACAGTGAAACCAGGCGGACACTGTCAATTCTCCAAAGGAGAGAATTGAATGGCAGTTATTGGAGATAAAAAATCTTGGCCAGTTGATACACAGGAGGTACGAATGAGCAAAGGTAAATTAGTGCGAGTGGAGCTTAGAAAAGGGCAGTTCGTCAAAATGTACGAGGCGGACGCCATCGCCAAGGGATTACTAGCCCCAAAAGCGAAGCCCCAGGCGACAAACAAGATGCGCACACCCCCGGAGAATAAATCGGCGCCAGCTGAGACAGAGACCGGACGGGCGCAGCCCGAGCATACGCAACCCCCAGCTGGGGATGACTTTACCACTATACCAGGAATTGGAAAAGGCACGGCGCGGGCGCTGGCAGCCAACGGGATCACCACCTTCGAACAGCTCAAGGCGGCAGGCAAGCTGGATTACCTGACGCCCAAGGCCAGGCAGGCGATCGAGGATTGGATCGGAAGTACTTAAAAAACTACACATTGAAAGGGAAAGTTATGAGGAAATTTATCTGGACTATCCGTGTCAAGCTGGGTGATTGGTGGAGGATGATCTACCGGAAAATTCATCCGGCGAAGAAGCATTATCGATTGGATATCCAAGATTCGGATTTAAAGATAGGAGATGACAATGACTAAGAGCGCACATGCAGATGTTTTAGATGGATCCGGTGGAATAGTCGACGCTAACTGCAACCTGATGACAGTTTGTTCGCAAGAACCAACCACACGGACGGAGGCGGTAACAACCTATGCACTGGCGGACGTGGCGATGTCGGGAGCGGACTTCACCCCAGCGGCAGACGGCACGGGACGGAAGCTGACGGTAGGAGCGAAATCAGCAGTGCCGATCGATGTGACCGGGATGGGAAATCACGTAGCTTTGGTCGACGGCGCCCGGCTATTATATGTGACCGAGCTGGGAACCGTGCGGCAAAATACGGCACAGGGAGGCGCGGCAACAACGATCACGCTGGATACGGGTGCATCGGCGGTGGACCAATACTACCAGTATATGGCAATCACCATCCTAAGCGGGACCGGCGCAGGCCAGACACGCATCATCACCAACTACGTGGGTTCGACGAAGGTAGCAACGGTGGCAACCTGGACGGTCAACCCGGATGCAACCAGCGTATTCCGCATCTATGGGCAGGCTTTGACGAGCGGCGGGACGGTAGATTTTCCGAGCTTTGCAATCTGCAAGATCCCGCAGCCGACATAATAGTAAGGGCATGTGGTGAGTAGATGAGTGTTAAGTGGGCTGGCGCTGCTGGCATTGAAACTACGTCTGCCGTTGCTGGCAGGGAGATTTCGAGTGTCTCTGGAACAGTTGACATTGAAACCTCTCTGGTGCGAGACAGCGGCAAGGCATATCGCTTCACGCCTGGAACCACCAAGCAAATTCAACACAACTCTTATAGTGCCGGGCAAGGCATTCACTATTATAGGGTTTATCTTCGTCTAGTGACTGCACCTGCGGGACAACGTGCCTGGGTTTCGATAGACAACTCATCTGCCTTGAAAATCGGTGTGCGTCTAGGCACTGACAGGACTTTGCAGCTATACAACGAAGAAGATTTAGCTAACATTGGTAGTGCTTCTTCTGCAATCAATACGGGTGAGTATTATCGCTTAGAGTTGAAAGTAGACAGCACAACTCTTGCTTCGACCGTGGTTGAGGCAAGACTGTATGCCGCTAGTGCAGAAGGTACTTTGCTTTGGAACCCTTCTGGTACTGTCAATATGTCGGTTGACCCCAATCGGCTCAGTATAACCAATCGTAATGATGCTAACCTGGATTTCATCGCCACGGACTTGGTCATCATCCGAGACGATGGCACTGCACCTAACTCTTGGGCGGAGCAAGGCAGTCTGGTATATCTCAGACCCGACGGCGTCAGCGGCACACCCCAGTGGACACGGGGTGGGACGGATACAGGCGCAAACTGGTCACAGTTGACTGAAACTCCTCCTGATGGTGTAACAACCTATGTAACGAGTAACACAAGTGGACAAATAGACGATTACACGATGGCAGCTACTCCAGCAGCAGTAGGTTCGTCTGATGTCATCAATTGGTTGGCGATTGGCACTTGGTTTGCTATTTCATCTGCATCCGGCGCCGACCCAGACTTTGTAACTCGGATTACATACGGTGGAAATACGGATGAAAGCGGCAATCTGTCTACTCAATCTGGTGGCACTGGTTATAAGGCTTATCAAACAGGACCTCCACTTCTTGTGTTTCCACAGGTCAGCGTGGACTTGCCAGGTGCAAGCACAACCGCATGGACAAAGGCAGCATTAGATGCTGTGGTGGTTGGTATTCGTGAGAGTGCAACCGATACCAATCTTGTACGTGTCTCGGCGGTCTGGCTGATATTCGACCATAAGCCGGCTATCAATACTCTGGTTATAGATGATGCCAGCCATGCTCACACGGCAGAGAGCCCGGCACTCACGCAGCACAATGTCCTGGCGGTCCAGGATGGGGCGCATGCCCATACAGCGGAGACGATTGCACTGGTGCAGCACAACATCCTGGGGATCGATGATGCGGCGCATGGGCATACGGCGGAGAACCCGACTCTGACAGCGCACGAGGCAAGTACGTCACTGACGGTCCAGGATGCAAGCCATTCCCATACGGCGGATAGCCTGGCACTGACACAGCATAATATCCTTTCCATTCAGGATGGAGCTCACGCACACACGGCAGAGACCCCGGCGCTGACGCAGCACAACATTTTATCGATAGCGGATGCAACGCATGGACATCAGGCGGAGAACATCAGCCTGACGCAGCATAACGTCCTATCGATCGCAGATGCCAGCCACGGGCACCAGGCGGACGATCTGGCGCTGACGCAACATAATGTTTTATCGATCGCAGATGCAGCGCATACACATGGGGCGGATGCCCTGGCGTTGACACAGCACAATGTATTATCGCTTGCGGATGCAACGCATGGACACCAGGCGGAGAACGTAACCCTCACTGCACACGAGCCCAGCGGAACGGTTTTGACCATCGCAGATGCCAGCCACGGGCATACGGCAGAAACGATCAGCCTGACGCAGCATAACGTTTTGACCATTGCAGATGCAAGTCATGCTCACTCAGCGGATGGAATTAGCCTGGTGCAACATCACGTATTAACCATAACGGATGCGAGCCATAGCCATCAAGCAGAAAATATCTCGCTTACTGCTCATCTTCCAGGAGGGCAGGGCGAGCACAAGATGACGATGATCGGCATCTTCGAGGGGATTGCGATCGGAATGGAGACATAAATGGATATCCAGATCGGGACTACGAAAAAACTGGTTTTCGTGCTCTTGGATATAGCCGGTAATGAGGTGACCGGCCTGGGTAGCACTTTCACGGTGACCTATTCCAAAAATGGCGTGGCATTTGTAGCTGGCAGCGGCGCCAAGACCGAGGTTGGATCCGGAGCATACACCTATGACCAGGTGGCAGATGAGACCGATACGCAGGGTCCATTATTGTATGAGATCATTGGCGCAGGGACGGATGTGCAGAGGCTACTTTACGAGGTCGTGGGTTATCTTTCAACCCCTCACCTTTTGGGCACAATTTTTGCCACGATCCAAGATATCGAAGCCTTCCTGCAGATCGAGATCACGACACCGGCGCAGATCCTCTCAGCTCAGAGGGCGCTAATCGAAGCTACGGCGGCGATCCGCAATTACACCCACCAATACCTGGGGCGGGTGGACGACGATGCGATCACTCTGGATTCGAAAGGCTGGACGCGCATGTTCCTGCCCGAGCTGCCGGTAATCGACGTGAGCGCGGTGGTCGAGGATGGAGAGACGTTGACCGTGGATGACGATTACAAGCTGGGTCAATACGGGGTGCTGCACCGCATAGGCCAGAAGTGGGCGAGCGGCATCCAGATCATCACGATCACCTATTCACACGGTTACGAGACGATCCCGGATGATATCGTAGCGGTGTGCACGCGGGCAGCCAGCCGGGGATACCAGGCCGGGCTGCGGGCAGCCGACAGCGCCGGCGTGATGGGGGTGGCGTCGAAACAACTGGGCGACTTCTCGGTATCGTTCGTCTCGGAGGCGGGCGGCGGGGTTGGAGAGGGCGTGATGGGCGCATCGGCGGCGAGGATGCTACTGCTGAGCGAGAAGGAAATGCTGGATAAGTACCGGATGTAACTATGAGCGTGTTCACTTCGCTACTCAACAAGGAATACCACGTGGGTCGCCGCCGACGGACGCCGGACGGGCAGGGGGGCTGGGCGATAGATTACGTGGAGATCGACCCGATCCAGGGTCGCATGCGCCCGGCGAGCTCGCACGAGCGGGAAGTGGCGATGCTGGAGGAACGGGTGATCACGCACGTGTTCTATTGCGTGGAAGGTTCCGACATCGTACGGGGCGACGTGATCTCCCCGGGGAACCTGGTCTTCATCGATGCTGACGTCTTATCGGCAACCGGGGAGGTGGTGGTGGAAGTAGATGCCATCCGTGAGCCGTCGCAGGCGGACGAACACTACGAGATCGACTGCCGCGAGCGCCAGCACGAGCAAGCAACGGAGGAGGGTTCCTGATGCTCACCTGGCGACCGAACGATTTCAAGAAGAAGCTGATCAGCGAGCTGGCCGAGAATGCGGAGATCGTGGGCAAGTTCGTGGAGACGGACGCCAGGCAGCGGCTGCTGGCGATCAAGGACCCGGCGTGGGGACTGGCATACCGCAGCAAGCTGGTCTCAAGATTGCTGGGCTACACGGTGGAGGTGAAACCCAACGAGGTGGTGATCACGGTGGGCGTGCGCCCATCGAGCGAAGGCAGACACCACGGCTTTTACATCGAGATGGGATCCAAGACGGCGCCGGCGCACCCGTACCTCCGACCGGCAGTGTTCATGAACGCAGCCAAGATATTGGCGCTACTCCGAGGCAAATAGCAATGAACCGCACAAAAATCGTGCAGGTGACCCTATGCAGACATCTCGCAAAGAACGCTGGACTAGTTGTCAATTATCCAAAGGGGATAATTGAATGAGCATCCTGACGTCCGCCATCTCCGAGAGGTTAGCCCAGGATGCGACGCTGACTGGATTGCTGGCGACCTATAAAGGGTCACCGGCGGTCTTCACGACCGACCCGGCGCCTGGCGACACAGAGCTGCCTTACATCGTGACGGCCGGGGAAGTGGCGCAGGTGCCATTCGACACGAAGACCACGCGAGGGCGGGACCTGATGCGGGACGTGCGCTGCTACGCCAAGGCGGACGGGTCGGCAGTGGTGATCGAGACCATCGCCGAGCGGGTGCGTTTTTTGCTCCATAGGCATAAGCTGGTGATCAACGGATACCAGACTATCGTTTCAAATTGTGCAGGACCGATCGTGGCAGATGAAAAAGACTTCTACGGTCGGATCATAAGTGTGAGCTTAATAGCTCAGGAGGTATAAAGCAATGGCAATGAATGGAACAGATCTACTTATTTTGGTAAACACCGGGACGCCGGAAGTGCCGGCTTACTCGGTGGTAGGCAGCCAGCGGGATGCAAAGCTGGACGAAGCCACGGCCACCGTCGACGTATCATCCAAGGACAGCCGCGCTCAGCGGGTGCTGCCCGGGCGATATTCATCAACGCTCACCCTGGATGCGCTATATGTGCCGGATGACGCGGCTTACCAGGCACTCCAGAATGCCAACCGGGATGGGGAGCTGATCCTGGTGGCGCGGGAGGAAAACGAGATCGTGATCGAGACAGCCCTGGCGAAGATCGACACGATGAGCTCGTCATACCCTGACCAGGGCGAATCAACCATCTCCATCACCTTCACCATCGACGGGTTCTGGACAGAGGTAGGCAGCTAATGGGGGCGCGGGGCGAGGGCGTTATCCATTGCAAGAATAAAGACATCAACCTGCTGTTCACCAACCGGGCACTGCTCAGCGCCGAAAAGCAGATGGGCAAGGGGATCCTGGAGGTGTCTCAGGGTTTCATCGGCGGATCGAGCGGTCTCACCGAGCTAGTGGCGCTGCTGCGCTGCGGGATGGAGGCGGCCAACCAGGAAGCTCGCAGGGGTTCCAGACCGGTCTCTAACAACGATGCCCTGGACATCATCGACGAGGTGGGCTTTACGACAGCGATCGAGCCGGTGATGACGGCGGTGGCGGCAGTGATCAGCTATAAGCCCGATGAAGATGGTAGCGCTCCGGAGGACGATTCGGACCCAAACTGAAGCAGGAGCCCCTCGATTTTGAGGAGCTCCTGAAGCAGGCGCTGCGCAGCGGGATCGGCGTGATTGAATTTTGGAAGATGACGCCCAAGGAGACGTACATGGCCATCGAAGCATCCATCTTGCGGGACGAACGGCAGCAGAGGCAGAACATCATCCAGGCCTGGCAGATGGCAGTATTGATGCGCGCCAAGCGCATACCGTCGCTCAAGCAGCTGCTGGACCCCAAGCCTGCCAAGCCATTGCGCGGGAAAGAGCTGGAGGAGCGGCGGCGTGAATTCAGGCAAATGACGAAAAACTTAGATATGAGCAAGCTGATGCCGAAGAAGAAATAGGGTAAACGATGGGCACAGAGCTGGGTGAAGCAAAAATTCCGATCCGGGCGACGCTGGATAAGCTAGACGGCGACCTGAACTCTGCACGCGGCAAGGTTGAGAGGATGCTGGACGGGGTCAAACGCAGTGTACAGAGCCTGGGCACGATTGCCCTGGGCGGGTTGGGGGTTGCTCTGACAGCGGTTGGCGGTGTCTTTGCGTTCGCCGCTAAGCGAGCCATCGAGATGAACTCGACCCTGGAGACCTCCACGCTCCAATTCGAGACCCTGATGGGGGATGCGGACCGGGCCAGGGAGCACGTAGCATCTTTATTCGAGTTTGCCAAGAAGACCCCCTTCGAGACCGGTCCGATCATCGAAGCTTCGAGATTACTGCGTACCTTCGGCGGGGATGCGCTTGATACGGAAGACAACCTGCGGTTGATCGGGGATGCGGCGGCGGCGACCAACGCGCCTATCGACGAGCTGGGCTTCTGGACAGGGCGGTTGTTCTCGCAATTACAGGCCGGGAAGCCATTCGGAGAGGCAGCAGCCAGGCTGAGCGAGCTGGCGGTGATATCCCCCCAGGCGCGGGCGCAGATGGAGGAGCTGCAAGCAGCGGGGGCCTCAGCGGACGAAGTGTGGGCGGCCTTCACCGGAGACCTGGGGCGGTTCTCAGGGGCGATGGAGAAACAGGCCAGTACCTGGAAGGGACTGACATCGACCATAAAAGATGCCATCGACCTGACTATCGCCAAGGCGCTGAAACCATTCTTCGAGCTGGCGGAACAAGGGTTGGCGGGTCTGATCGACTGGCTTTCCAGCCCGGAGATCGAAGCGGCGATCGACAATTTGACGGTATTCTTCGAAAACTTATTTGGCAGCATCGCAAAATTCCCGGCATTATTGGAGGAGGGGTTCACACCGCTGGAGGCTTTCGGCGAGATATTGAAGATGCTCCTACCTCCGGAGATGGTCCCCACCATCGACAACATCGTGGCGGGGATACAGGGTTTCATCGACACGGCGACCACGGCGATCAAGCCGATCGTCGAATTCATCACCCAATTTGTGACCTGGAAGGACGTGGCATTGGCATTGGCGATCGCCATCGCATCGGTGGTGCTGCCGATCATCGGGAGCATCGCGTCGACCATGCTACCGATCATTGCGGTGGGTGCATTGCTTATAGCCGGGATAGCGCTGCTCCGGACCGCCTGGGAGACCGATTGGGGCGGCATCCGCACCAGCCTGACGAGCTGGTGGAACGAAACCGGCAGCCCGATCTTCACGCTATTGAAGGAGTGGCTGGCGGTCAACATCCCGGTGGCCATCCAGATCCTATCCGATTTCTGGACCAATACGCTGCAGCCGGCCATCCAAACAGTCTGGGCTTGGATAAGCGGGACACTTATTCCATTCCTTAGTGACACACTCTTTCCCTGGCTGCAGGAGAAGATTCCGGCCGCGATCCAGACGCTTTCCGACTTCTGGACCAATACTTTACAACCGGCTCTACAAGATGTCTGGGATTTTCTGGATACCAAGATCATTCCCGTTTGGCAGGCAGTTATCGATATATTGGGTCCACTTGGCGAGGTAACGATCACGGTCCTGGCCGCCTTCTGGCAAAACGTCTTATTACCGGCGCTCACCGATGTCTATAACTTCCTGAACGAGCACCTCACTCCGGCGTTTACCTGGCTGAAAGATAACGTGATTGGTCCACTTGGAACAGCCATCATCGATCTTCGTAATCGAGCATTAGCCTGGCTATTAACCGCACTTGAGAATATCAAAAATTTCCTGGATAACTTCGAACTTCCGGACTGGCTCCAGTCACACAGCCCCACGCCCTTCGAGGTTGGGCTGTTAGGAATAACGAACCAACTGGAAGACCTGGACCGGGTGATGAGCCAGAGCATGCTGTTCAACCCATCACGGTTGAATGTGGGAGGCTTACTGCCAATGATGGCGATGGCAGGAGTGGAGGGAAGTGACCGCGACACACGACCCAGCTACAGCTCGACGACGACGATCTACACCAGCCGTGACCCGATGAGGATTTTACGTGCATCCCGGCATCTGGATAAACTGGGAGAAACACTATGAGCGGAATCAAAACCGTGGGCCTTATAGTGAACGTGGCAGGTGAATCGTACGACCTCAACGATGGCGATGAGATCCGCTTGCTGGATTACGACCTGGGGACTGCTCCGGTGCGGAGGCTGGCACAGCGGGCGCCGGCGCAATTGGGCGATACGGACCTGGGATGGAGGATGGACCCGCGCTTCGTCGACCTGTTCTGGACGATTCGGGGGGTGGACGTGGATGCATATAGGGATCTGCGCGAGCGCTTTTTGATCGCCTTCCAGCCGCGCGACGAGGATGCGGCGCAGCTGGTGTTCGATTTTGGATCCAAGGTGCGGGCGCTGGACGTGAACCTGGATGGCGAGCTGAACTGGACGAACAGGGTGGAGAAGATCGAGCGGGTGAGCGGGGTGTTCAAAGCCTCCGACCCGCGATTGTACGACCCTGAGGTGCATACCATCTTATTTTCCCTGGAAGCTTCGGGCGTGGCGACCACAGGCTGGGCGATCCCGTGGCCGATCCCGTGGCCGATCGGGACGGACGTGCTCAACATGGGGGTCAAGTTCTCGTATGCAGGTAACAGCAGGCTGGGAGCGCCAGAATACCCGGTAATGCGCATCTTCGGGCCGATCACCGGACCGATCCTCACCAACGATACGACCGAGGAAGTGATTGATCTTACGGATAACGGAGGGCTGGTGCTGGCAGATGCGAGCGAGTGGGTGGAGATCGACCTGGCCAGCCCACCCAGGAGGGACGCCAAGACGATCAGAGACCAGGATGGGAACAGCATGGACCAATACCTGACAACCGCCAGCGACCTGGCGACCTGGCATTTAGCGCCGGCGGGTGAGAGGTTGCCGGCGGGTAACTATTGCACAGGGCTCAATGTGGTCCGATTGTATGGGACAGGCGTTACCAAAGATACGATGGCGACACTGAATTACTATCATCGATATTGGGGAGTTTAGGAGACAGATATGACCGAAAAATCTTGGCCGTGGAGCACGGTCGCAGGTTTGGGAGATGGAGCATCCGAATTAGGAGAGGCTAATTCAAGGGAGTTCCTTGCGCTGTATTTTGGCGTGCAGGACCCTAACGTGGAGGGGGTGTGCAAGGGATTGTCGCTCGGTGAATTGGAAGTTTCGGGCGTGGCAACGCCGCTTTCAGTGGACCGAGGGGCGGCAATCTGCTATGGCTTATACATCAACGACGCCGTCAAGACGCTGGCTGTATCGACGCCTGCATTAGGCACGACCGGCGGGCGGGTGGTGCTACAGACCAACTGGGCCGGAACGGGCGGGGCTGGGCTGGAAGCGCGTACCAGGCTGGCAGTGATCATGAGCCCGGACGGCAACCCGGCCATCCCGGCGCTGACCCAGGCATTTGGGACGACCTGGGAGATCAGCCTGGCGACCTTCACCATCACGACCGGTGGGGTGATCACGGTGACCGACGACCGGACCTTCAGACGCCCGACAACGCTTACGATGACTGATGACATCGATGACAATGCCGTGGACGATACGAAAGTTGGCAATCGTGTCGCACAGTTCTACCGACGCCAGGGAGGTAATGCAACCAACTGGGACACACCGGGATCAACGGATTATACGCCAACTGCCGTAAGGAAGCAGCTTGGTGTAAGAACCCTTGAAATCTTGAGCGGGAATTATTCCGCCAGCGTGGCAATAACTTTTCCGGTCGCTTTTAGCGTCGTCCCAGCTGTCAAGATTGGTATCCAGGGTATTGCTGGCACAGTCGATGGGAGATCATTCTTTGGTCATGCATCCGGGTTAACCGCGGCGGGATTCACGCTCATCGCAGCAAGGAGTACAAACCCTGCGTCACAAAACGACGTTACTTTAGTTTGGGAGGCAACTGGGACCGAGTGAGCGATGTATGAGCTATGAATTACACTTACGCCAATACGACCGCACCGGTGTGCTTAAAAAAGCGGTGCTCCAGCCGTTGTGGGCGCGCTATAGCGAGAGCGTGGATGGCCAGGAACCCCTGGTGTTCGCGCTCAACTACGAGAGCGAAGCGGCGGTCGACTTCGACGAGTTCGACATCCTGCAGGTGATGATCCGCAACAAGGAGCTGGGCATCCAGGATGTGGATGGGGGCTTCGTAGGGGCGTTCGTGGGGCTCCTGCGGGACTGGGACATCGAGACGGACGAGGACGGGCTGACATTCATCCAATTCAAAGCGCCGAACGAGAAGCACATCTTGAGCTGGAGATCGGTGCTATGGTATACGGGCGTGGCCAACCGCAGCACGTTCAGCAACGTGCCGGCCGAGACGATCATGAAGACGTTGGTGCAGTACAATTTCACGGCAGATGCGAGCGTGGCGAACGACAGGCTGAGGGAAGGGAACCTCTCGACCGGCATGGGCATCGATATTACGATCGCAGCGGACCTGGCACGCGGGAACAACCTGAGCAGAGCTTTCATGGGGGGGAATATTTTACCCATCATGCAAAGATTGGCTGAGCAGGCAGGGGGAGATTTCTCGCTCACCTGGCAGGGAGGCAATGATTGGGAATTCGAATATCACCCAGGGCAGTTGGGGACCGATAAATCGACGGGCAGCGAGCGGGTGCTGTTCTCGATTTTAAACAATACGATGCGAAACCCGCGCCTGGTGAGGAAAGGCGCCCGGGCAACGGCGGCGATCTCGGGCGGCCAGGGAGAGGGGTTAGCGAGGGCTATGACGGAGGTGGAGGGAGCGGACTACGCGCTCGATTACGACCTGGAGACGTTCGTGGATGCGCGGCGTGAAGCGACCGAGGAGGGGCGGATCTTCAAAGGATTGGAACAGCTGGAGCCGATGGGGATATCCGCAGAGCTTACCTTCGACGTGCTGCAGACCGGCAACCAATTCTATTCACCGGTGGCAGTGACCGGGCGGAAGACGTACCGGGCGGGGAACCTGGTGACAGCGGTGTATGCGGGGGTGGAGCAGGTGCGGAAGATCGAGCGGGTGGAGGTGGAGTGGAAGGTTCCGAGCAACGAAGATGCATTCCAGGTTTCGCTCACGACCAAAGAGGTGATCTATGGTGGATCATGACATAGACGACCTGGTAGAAGAACTGATTGAAAAGATTAAAGATCTGAACAGCCGGGTGGGTGAGCTGGAGAAGATGGAGCAGAGCGGAGGGGGCGGGGGTGGAGGGCATACCATCGAGGATGAAGGCGTGCCTTTGCCTGCCAGGACGAACCTGGATTTTCAAGGTGCGGGTGTGCAGGCGTTGGATGGAGGCGCTGGTCCTGATAGCACGATTGTCACGATTACAGGAAATGACCAATATGCCATTCACGACAATGTAGCTGCTGAAATTTCAGCCATTGCCAATAAAGCAACTCCTGTGGGCGCTGACATGGCAGTCATCGAAGATAGCGCGGCAGCGAATATCAAGAAAATGATTTATTTACAGAAGATGTTTGTCAAAATGGTGCATTTTCAGGTCACAGGACAGCTTGGTGTAGTTGACCAAATTGGGGTATTGCGTTGTTACAACACGTTGGGTCGCAATATGACTATCGAAGAAGTTGAGATTTCAGTCGGTACTGCACCGACTGGGCAGGCAATCGTCGTAGATATCAACAAAAACGGTGTGACGATTTTCACCAACCAGGCACACAGACCACAGATAGCTGCAGGCGCTAACGTTGGAACAACCACTGACATAGACGTGCCTGCATGGAACGATGGAGATTACCTGACAATGGACGTTGACCAGACTGGCTCGATAGTCCCTGGGTCATATTTGACTTGTATGATTAGAGCGAGGCTGACATGAAATTATTGCAATACGTTGGTACATTCGACCTGGTTATCCTGCGAGACCAACTGCTCGCAGCCTTCCCGGCATGGCGAGTGGATTACGGCAACGGCGTGATCATCGAATATTTCGGGATGGCTTATGATGAGACAAATAGTATCCTGACTTTGATGGTGCCCAATGACGCTGATGAGCAGATGGTACAGCAGGTCATCGACGGGCACGACCCGTCGGCGCAGCTTTACTTGCCTCTCAGCTGGCAGGATATATTGGGTGCAAGACAAGCGTTTCTAAATCTTCCAAACTGGGCGACCTGGACGCCAGAGGAAGCAGAAGCATTTGTAAATGCAGATATTCTTAGTGGGATGACGAAAGTGGAAATCGAAGGCTGGATAGAGACAAACGTTACTAACTTGGATACAGCAAAGACCGCACTAAAGTTGGTGGGTGGTGAAATAGTAGATTTACGGCTTATCTGCTCGAAGATGGCTTATTCAATTATGTTATTAAGAAACGTTGCGATACGAAGGAGAGTGTAATATGGCACGTATATTCACTACTGGAGCGGAAGAATCCGATCCAAGTGCGTTGTGGGATGTAATATTTTCGGACCCTGGGACTGGTCAAAGTGGTCAGTTTCACGCATTCGGCAAGACTGACATCATAAACTTTTTACCGCGTACCGGGCGAGGTATGTATGTTTTATATCCCAACCAATACTTAGAAAAGAACTTTGGTATAGTCACTACGTATACCGAGTTATTTTGGGGATTCAACATTCATCCCAGCGAATTACCGTCTTCAAACCAGGCAATATTTTATTCATATAATGACGACCCAGATGTGTATGCGAGTGAATGCCACGTTACTATTACTCCTGCCGGAGCCATAGCAGCTTACCGGGTATCTACACTCCTGGCATCTAGCGCCAATGGTGTGATCGCCGCAGGAAACGATTATTATATTGAGGTTTGGCATAAACCGCTTGACGCCGCTGGTCGCTTTACGATAAAAGTTGATGGTGTATTAGTGGTCGATTTCACGGGAGATACAACACAAGAGGAGACGTTTATATCAGCATATAGGTGGATTGGAATGGGGTCAAGCACTAGCCAGGGGATGGGATTGGACGATATAGTAGTCAATGATGCATCTGGCTCTTTCAACAACTCTTATCCTGGTATGGTGAGATTATTACCTATTCGGTCACAGTCAGCGGGCACTTACCAGCAGTGGGCAAGGGCTGGCGTCAATTTAGGTTTCGATGCAGCTCAAGCTCGGAATGGGACGTTCGAGTTTACCATGATGCAGACGGCAGATATTGATAAAAAGGAAACGTTTGTGCCGGAACTACCAGACCTCCCTGCGGGAGCATCTATTACCAATATCATCATATCGTTACGCGCCAGGGTGCAGGCGGGTGCAGGCGTGATTGCACCGATGGTTATTTCGGGTGCAACTGAAGACATATCGGCTGACCAAACACTTATCTCGAACTGGCAATATTACCAGTACGCCTGGCCTGAAGACCCGGCCGATAGCAACCCGTGGGTAGAGGCTGATCTTGCAAACCTGCAAATAGGATACTCGAGCTAACATGCCGCCTCTGTTCGCAGAAGATGTTGCTGAGTTCGTTTGTTACATCGAGTATATCGATGAGAACGAAGGCATGCGGGATTCCGGTGAACTCGTCGGATATGTCGAGTATACCGGCGACCCTGCAGGTTCGTATACGTCCGACATCGATACCGCCGGTGAGTTGATCGGTTACGTCGAGCACATAGATGAAGTTGCAAGTTTACATGGAGCGAGCGAATTTGTCGGATATTTGGAGTATATACAATATCCTGAGTACCAGTTTTCCGGTGAGCTAATCGGTTACGCCGAGTATATTGATGAGAACGAAGGCATGCGAGATGCCAGTGAACTCGTCGGATATGTCGAGTATACAGGAGACCACGCAGGTTCATATACGTCCGACATCAATACCGTCGGTGAGTTGATCGGTTACGTCGAATATACGGATATCAATGATGTGTCCGATTCAGGCGAGTTGGTGGGTTACGTGGAGATTATTAATGTTCCACTAGCGCAAACCCACATCACCTACACGATTTTCATCATATAGAGACGAGCTGTAGGGCTTTCCCTTAGAAAATATGTGCTATACTTTGTGAAAAGCGAAGGTATTTATGAGCAGAAGGCGTTCTAGAGGTGAGGGAACACTGGTCCAATTGCCCTCCGGGAGTTGGCGGGCGCAGGTGTGCATCGATCGCAAGCGGCTCTCGATCACGAAGAAGACTCGGGGAGAAGCCAGGGAATGGGTGCGGGAGATGCAAGAGAAGATCTCGCTGGGGATGACTTATGAAGCATCGCAGACCAGGCTTTCACAGTTCATGGAAAACTGGTTAAGGGTCAAACGTTACTCCATCCGCCCGGCGACCGACCGGCAATATAGCGATGCAGTGCGGATCTACATCCTGCCCTCCTTAGGCGAACTGAAGCTGATCGACATTACCCCGAAAACTATCCAGGCCTTCATCGATTCGCTGAGCGATGCCCACGTGGGTCGTCGAACGATCCAGATCGTGAGGCTCATCCTGCATAGCTGTCTTCAGCATGCGGTGGACCTGGCGGTGATCAAATATAACCCGGTGGAGATCGTCAAGGCGCCGAAATCCGATAAGCGGGATCTGCAGGTCTGGAACGAAGATGAGGTCAGCTTATTCCTGCGCTCCATCGAAGGAGAGCGCAATGAGAATTTTTACTACCTGGCGTTGACCACCGGCATGCGGCAGGGAGAGCTGCTGGGTTTAAAGTGGCCCGACATCGAATGGAAGCGGGGCGTGATCATGGTCAAGCGCCAGGCGGTGAGGGTGAGGGGCGGTGGCTATGGCTTTGCCGAACCGAAATCGAAACGTGGCCGGCGGGTAGTGGACCTTGGCATAGGGTCTATTGAGAAGCTTAGAACGCAATACGAGCTGATCAATATCGGGCGCCAGGCAATGAAAGAATCTTGGACCGAGAATGAGCTGGTGTTCCCCACGAAGCGTGGCACCCCACAGGAAGGCACGAATATCGATCGAGAGTTCAAGCGCCTGGTGGCGCAGGCGGGCTTGCCGAAGATCCGCTTCCACGACCTGAGGCATACGGCGGCCTCGATCTTGCTTTCACGGGGCATTCCTCCGGTGATGATCGCCGAGATGCTAGGCCATACGATGGGAGTGTTATTGTCGACCTATGCGCACTTCATCCC
>Ga0154764_1121_pt1 | contig 37563 bp, 34 predicted proteins | sample Rifle2008BG16ft_FD_105772 | JGI IMG/M metagenome (GOLD analysis project Ga0154764, IMG submission 105772) | candidate division Zixibacteria bacterium RBG_16_53_22
GCTTACCCCGCATATGGCAGGAGTTTGTTTGCGGGGCTGGAAGCCCCGCCTATTAGCACATATGTGCATTATCTATGGGGGCGGACCCGCGTGTCCGCCCGGAATCAGGTATTGATATGCCAACCAATCATCGCATCATTGCCCTTGTCGACATGAACGCCTTCCTGGCCTCGGTCGAGCAGGCTCTTAACCCGTCGTTGCGCGGTAAGCCGGTCGTGGTCGGCGGCGAACCGGGCACAAGAGGCATCGTCATCTGCGCCTCATACGAGGCCCGTAAGCTCGGCGTGCGGTTCGGCACCCCGCTGGCCGAGGCCTACCGCCGCCTTCCGACCGCCGCGTTTCTGAGAGGCGATATCAAGATCTATATCGACTACTGGCGCGCCGTGCAGGAGATATTCGGCGCCTACACCCCGCAAATCGAGCCGGTTTCCATGGACGAGGGGTACCTGGACCTGACGGGCTCGCCCGCCATTAGTAAGGCGGGTTGCCGCAGCCGCTTCAAATCGGTGCGCGAACTCGGCCAGGCCCTAAAAGACGATATCCGCAACCGCCTCGATATCGGTTGCTCGGTCGGTATCTCCACCACCAAAATGTTTGCCAAGATCGCCTGCAATATTCGTAAGCCCGACGGCCTCACCGTCATCGGGCACGAGCGGGCGCTGGCAATGTTGCCCGGCCTGCCGGTCCGCAAACTCCCCAATGTCGGCCGCAAGATCGAAAAGACGCTGGCCGAACTCGGTGTCCATACGGTTGGCGACCTGTTGAAAGTCCCGAGGCCGGTGTTGGTCGAGCTGTTCGGTGTCCGCGGAAACGAATGGCACGACTACGCCCGCGGTATCGACAAGCGCGAGGTCCGACCTGGCCTTCATCAGAAGACGATCAGCCGCGAGACCACGTTCAACGCCGACTCGGTCGACCGCGAGTTCCTCGGCGGCACACTCTACTACCTCCTCGAACGCGTCTGCCAGAAGCTCCGCGAGCTGAACCTTGTCGCCGGGCGGGTGGCCGTCAAGCTGCGCTATGTCGATTACTCCTCAGTCGACGATGTCCGGACACTCGATTTCCCCTCCAACTCCGAGGGCGACATCCATCCCTATGTCACCGCCCTGTTCGATAAGATCTACACGCGTAAAACCGGTGTCCGCCACTTGGGAATCACTGCCGCGAACCTCACGCCGGCCTTCCGGCAGATACAGCTTTTCACAAGTGAGAAATCGTTCGACCTGGCACGCGGCCTCGATAAGGTCCGCGCCCATTTGGGCTACCACGCCATATACACCGGCCGCACCGTGCGCCTGGGGGACAAATTCCGGGAGGTTGTCGATGGCTACGAGCTTCGTACCCCTTCGCTGTCGCAGTAACTACTCGTTCCTCCACGGGGCCGCGAAAATCGAGGAGCTTCTGGAACACGCCGCCCGCTTGGGCCTTGGTGCGCTCGGCCTGGCCGATCTCGGGGGCCTCTACGGCGCGGTGCAGTTTGTAATGAAAGCCCGCGAGTTCGCCCTCAAGCCGATACTGGGTGTCGAGCTCGATACCGCGGCCGGCACGGTGCTATTTTTCGCCAAGGACTTCGCTGGCTACGGCAACCTCTGCCGCCTCTCGACCATCGTCAAGCTCCACGAGCGCACGCCCTGCGTCGATGATATCGCCGCGCATTGCAATGGCCTTGTTGCGGTAGCATTTGCTTCTGCCCATATCAATCGAAATGCCGAACTCGGAATTCCGCAATCCGCAATCCGCAATCCGCAATCGGAAATCCTCACGTCGTTGTCTGAGATGTTTGGAGATGACCTATATTTCGGACTTGTTACGTTCGGGGATGTTACAAGCCGGATACGATTGCGAAAAGCGCTCCGGGCAATCGACAAGCTGGATATCAAAACTGTCGCCGGCAACCCGATCGCCTTCATGACTCCCGAGGATTACCCCACGCACCGGGTCCTGCGCGCCATAGGGGAGATCGTGCCGGTCGACCAGTTGCCGGCCAAAAAATGTGAGGACCCGCAAGCGTATTTCAGGAGCAAGAGCGATTACACGAAGCTATTCCGAGAATTCCCCGAGGCCCTGGGCCATACCGCCGAGATTGCCGAGAAATGCAATCTCGAATTACCTCTGGGAAAACTCAATTTTCCGCAATACGAGAACAAATCCGGCAAGACTAATTCGCGCCTGCTCTACGAGCTGGCTTTCGCCGGCCTGCAGAGGCGCTATTCAAAGCTTAAGGGTGACGCCATATCCCGGCTGGAATACGAGCTCAACGTCATCGAGCGCGCCGGCTTTGTCGACTACTTCCTTATCGTGCATGACATCATCGATTTCTGCCGCCGCGAGCGCATCCCCTGTGTGGGACGAGGCTCGGCGGCATCGTCGATCGTTTCGTACTGCCTCGGCATCACCGAAGTTTGCCCGATCGAGCAGGACCTCTATTTCCCGCGCTTCCTCAACGAGGCCCGGCGGGATCCTCCCGACATCGATATCGACCTCTGCTGGAAACGCCGCGACGATGTCCTCGAATTCGTCTACGAGAAATACGGCCGTGATCGGGTCGCCATGATCGCCACCACCAATACCTTCGCCGTGCGGGGCGCCATCCGCGAGGTCGCCAAGGCGTTCGGTCTCTCCGGCGACGAGATCTCCGATTTCACCAGGCGCATTTCGTCGAATGGAAAGATGAGCAGCATTGAAAATCGCATCAAGACGATCCCCGAGGCCCGTCACCTGCCGATTCACGCCGAGCCGTATAAGACCATCATCGAGATCGCCGCCCGTATCGAGGGCTACCCGCGCCACCTCGGTATCCACTGCGGTGGAATCGTGATTTCGCCAGGTTCATTATTGGACTATGTGCCGCTCCAGCTTGCGGCCAAGGGGATCGCCATCACACAGTACGACATGTATTCAATCGACGATCTCGGCCTGGTCAAGATCGATCTCCTCGGCCAGCGCGGCCTCTCGACAATCGAAGAGGCCCGCGATATCATCGCGGTCAGGACCGGCCGGCGTCCTGACGACATCCCCGAGGGCGATTCCAAGACATATGACTTGATCCGCCGCGGCAAAACAATCGGCATCTTTCAAATCGAATCACCCGGCCTGCGCGCGCTTTTTGTCGCCATGCAGCCGACAGTCCTTAACGATATCACGCTGGCCCTATCGCTGATTCGTCCCGGCGCCTCGGAATCGGGCATGAAGAAAATTTTCCTCGAAAGATTATTCGGCCGATTGCCGGTCGAATACCCGCATCCCAGCCTGGAGCCTGTCCTCAAAGAGACGCTCGGCAATATAATCTATCAGGAGCAGGTGCTAAAGGTGGCCGTGGCCCTGGCAGGATTCACACCCGAGCAGGGCGATTTGCTGCGCCGCTCCATGACCAAGGACCGTTCCAGTCGCGACTTTGCAGAGTTGCGCGCCGCCTTCTTTCGCCAGGCCGCCCGGCGCGGCGTTGGAAGCGCTGTTGCATCCCATGTTTTCGATATGATCGTGCAGTTTGCCAATTACGGCTTCTGCAAGGCCCACGCCGCCACATATGCCATGCTGGCGTATCGCGGGGCATACCTCAAAGCCCACCACCCGGTGGAATATATGGCCTCGATGTTGAACAATTTTGCCGGTTATTACCAACATCGCGTCTACGTGGAGGAGGCCCGGCGTTTCGGCGCCCGCCTCAAGCCGCCCTCTATCGATCGCCCCTCCGATGTCTGTTTCGTCCAGACGGACCCGTTCCGGGTTGATGGTCCCGACCTGCATATCGGCCTGCTTTTCGTGCGCAACCTCTCGCGAAACACGATTGATAATATCCTCGCCGAAAGGAAAAAAGCGCGATTCGCCAGCCTCTTCGATTTCCTGGCCCGCGTCCGGCCCTCGGTCGACGAGGCCGAGAGCCTTATCAAGTGCGGCGCGCTGGATTGCATCGGCCAGACCCGCCCGCAACTCCTCTGGCTCATGCGCGTCTTCGGCGAAAAGCGGCTTAAGATATTATATGACACCCCCACGCTCGAGGGCCTCACAGTCCCGGAGCCGGACCTGGCCTTCTTATCCTCGGGATCCGGGGGACCGTCGCTGCCCGATTACACTATCGACCAGCGCCTGCAGGCCGAGGCCGAAATCCTGGAGATGTCGGTCACGTGCCACCCGATGGAGCGGATTCCGGTGAACAACGGGCGTGTGCGAAGCCTCGACTTGCCGCGCCTCGAGAACAAGCGCGTCCGGATCATCGGGCTGGTGGCCGACCGCAAGCGGATCAAGACCGCCAATGGCAAGCAGATGGTTTTCCTCTCGATGGAGGACCAGTTCGACATGTTCGAGGTCACGCTTTTCCCCGAAATCTACCGGCACGTGGGGGAGAGGATATTCCGCAAGCCGATCCTCGACGTCGAGGGGGTTGTCCAGACCGACATGGGGGGCCTTACCGTGGTGGCGGAGAAAATTGGGGTGGTGGAATGAAATGGGGCACGGGGTGGCATGCTCTGTCCGGCATCTGCCGGACTGAGCATGTTGCACACAACATGCTTACCCCGTCTTCGACGGGGAAAGCACGCCACCCTCGCCTTATGCAAACGCTTTCAAAAGGCTCAAACGCGCCGCCACAAGGTGCAGCGGCGCGCCCAGAATAGCTATATGAATAAGAACCAGTTCCCGATGGTTATATCAACTCGGGCCTTTTAGCTTCTCCCGGATCTGCCGTAACAGCAATACCATTACGAAAATCATCAGCATCGCCGAAAATTCGAATAGCCGGCCGGCGCTATAATGAGTCCATGTCAGGTACCATCCAAAGACATTCAGAACCCTGTCGATAATAGCTATTATGAGAAGAATGAAGGCCACAGCAAAGAATAGCCTTGACAGAACACTTGTCAGTTTATCGATCATTTGTCTATCCTCCAATAATTGGCTAGTTTCTTGTGATCGTTCTAACGTTTTGCATCATCCGAAAGTCAGTGAAATCGACCCTAACGACCCTTATTGTTCCCACACTGTCCTGGAACCACAACTGAACCCATTCCGGGTAGGCGGGTATGGTCGATACAGACACTAGGCTGCCGTAAGATGCTGGAATGCTCGCCAGGTCGATAAACTCCTCGCTTGAAATCGGCGGCGCCATGCGTTCGCATGCCAGAATGACCAGGCATAGGACAAGAACAAGGCCAATGATCACATACCTCTTGGGCATAGCAAGCTCCTTTGTAGCTGATTGTTGAAGGTTTTCTTTATGTAACACCGGAACATTGATATTCAAGCAACAATGGCACAAAATGATTACCTGCCGTAAATTGTCGCATAATTTTAACACCCCCTGATTTAACTCAGGCCGCTAATTCAAGCCACTGATGTCGAAAGGATAAAATTTCTCAGACTTGATATTATATAAATGCCTGTCCGGCCATGTCAAGCGAAAAAGCGGCCGCCCGAGTCAATCTCTTTGGACGACGGAGGTTATAGCCTCCGCGCCGTCAGGAACCCTTTCCTGATGGCCCTTACCGCGTCGGGAATGGGTTCCCGACGCCCCGCCCCCGCCCCACCACTGTCCATGTGCCATCTTCTGAAGGCTGAAAATAAATTATTTCACAATTCAATAAATGCGGACACGGCATGCCGTGTCCCTACGGGGATGAGATGAGCGTTCTGCATTATTCTTGACTCTTCATATCCCGCAGGGTATATTGCCGTTGGATATGCGTGTCACAATTTATTGTGACCGCATGAATGCAGATTTTAATTCAGGCGGGCGTAATTCAGCGGTAGAATGCCAGCTTCCCAAGCTGGACGTCGAGGGTTCGAGCCCCTTCGCCCGCTTTTTTATTTGGGTCCACGTCCGCCACAGGCATTCTTGACAGAATTTCCATCCTGAGTTATGATTCTCATCAAAACTTATAAGCTTGATAGTCTGGAGAAAGGATAGGCAAGTGGAAAGTAAATCAGTGGCGGCAAGTAGCGGCATCAGCCTCGGAACGGCTATAGCAGTCGCCATTTCATGGTCTGTTAATCACTCGATTCTGTGGGCGATTTTGCACGGCTTTCTGAATTGGTTTTATGTGATTTATTATGCGCTTGGATTTGGACATTGAAAATGAGCGTTAGCGGAAAGACGCTATAGTATAACACAATAGTTTTCCGTGCCGTCGGGTCGCCCGACCCGGCGCAAGGCGCCAGGGCCGGAGCTGTCGGGTGAGGCCCCGCATGCTTCGCAGCAGGGGTAAACCACCCGACAGCACATAACCGCGGTTACAAAGAAATTGAATTTGAAGCTTATTGGAGAGGCTGAATTAGGGGCATGAAAATCAGGCTGCCAACAGACAGCCCCATTTATAACACTATACGGTTTGTCTAAATCCTATACCCCGGCGATAGCCGGCTATGGCTGATCCTGAAACTATCAAGCGCGTTATTAAACAAGGTGTCTTTGCAAAGAGGTGGCGCTTTTGGTCTTTCAGACAACCATTCTTTTGTCCGGCTTTTCATTTTCTACAGAAATCTTTAAGTCCCTCATCGCCAGCATGCGGGCCCGCAGCTCATCGTTGTTTTCAATAAGCTGCTCCCTGAATCCCCATTTCGCCAGCCTCCTCGTTCTGATCAGAATGCCAAGGGAAACAAGCATAAACACTACAGAATTGGCAGTCCGAAACAGATACCCGTAATTAAACTGGGAATCCAGAAAGGCCAGGATTCCGAGTGCGAAAAGCACCAGGCTCCAAATGAGCATATGACCTCCTTGCGAATAATATATTTCGACTCTAATAATATCGTCAAAATTAAATGGTCTTTGACCCCTTCAAATTTATTCTTTTGACGTTTTCCATGGAGACAGCCTTCTGCGTCTGATTTGTAGTCGCTCTTTGTTTGCCATCTGGATGATATGGCTGGCAGCACTCGAGAATCCGGGCCCCCGGCATCCTTGACATTCCTACCGCCATCATCTATGATTGCTTTATGTCACTACCCATCGTCGCCATAGTTGGCCGGCCCAACGTCGGCAAATCGACCCTGTTCAACCGCCTGGTAAGAACACACCAAGCCATTGTCGATAACATGCCCGGCGTCACTCGCGACCGCCTCTACCGCCCCACTAATTGGAACGGCGTCGATTTCATGCTGGTCGATACCGGTGGGCTACTGGTCAACGCCGGTGATCCCCTGGCCGCCAGCGTCACCGAGCAGGCTCGCATCGCCATCGAGCAGGCCGATGTCGTCGTCTTTCTTCTTGACACCAAGGTCGGGGTCCAGGATGAGGACCAGCAGATCGCCCGCGAGCTTTTGCGCGCCCGCAAGAAAGTCATTATCGTCCCCAACAAATCCGATACGTCCAATGACGAGATCGACGCCAACGAGTTCTACTCGCTTGGAATTGGTGAAGTCTACCCCGTCTCTGCCGCCAACGGGCGGAATATTGGCGAGCTATTGGATGCAATCGCGAATATGTTGCCTAAAGGCGTTACCGACGAATTCGCGGAGGATACCAAGGTGGCCATCGTGGGACGGCCCAATGTCGGCAAGTCATCGCTGATCAACGCCATGACCGGCAAGAATGTCACCATCGTGGCGCCGATCCCCGGCACCACCCGCGATGCCATCGACACCAGATTCGAAATCGAAGGCGACAAGTACCTCTTGATCGATACCGCAGGCCTCAAGAAAAAGAATATCTACAAGGACAACCTGGAATTCTATACAACCCTGCGTACTTTGCGCGCCATCTCGCGCTGCGATATCGCCGTCGTTGTGCTCGATAGCATCGATGGCCTGGTAGTGGGCGATCTGCGTATCGCGACCGAGGCGGCCGACCTCTTTAAGGGGCTGATCTTCGTTGTCAACAAGTGGGATATCTACGAGAAGGACGAGAACTCGGCCGATGAAATCAGAAAAGCAATCGCCGAGAAGGCCCCGCTTTTCTCCTATGTGCCGGTCCTTTTTGTTTCGGCCAAAACCGGCCTGCGCGTGCACAAGGTCTGGGAGGCGATCCGACAAGTGGCCGAAGAGCGCAAGAAGCGTATCCCCACTGCCGAGCTCAACAAGTTCGTGACCGAGCTTGTCGAAAGTACCCCGCCGCCGGCCAGGGGGGGACGATTCATCCGCATATTCTACGTGACACAGCCTGAGGGCGACCCGCCGACCCTCGTTTTTTTCTCGAACCACCCAAAATATATCGAAATCCCCTATATGCGGTTTCTGGAAAACCGGATCAGGGAACGATACGGCTTTGTGGGGACGCCGCTGAAATTCATTTTCAAGGCGAAATAACGAATGAGGATAGATTGCGACGCCGACATTGAATTATATACAACAATTCCATATCCCTCAGGATGGAAGCGTCTTTTCAGCGACATCCTGAGGGACCTGTTCTAAAGTATGATTACGATTCTTGCAGTTGCAGTCATCGGCTTTCTGCTCGGCTCGATCCCGACAGGGGTCTGGGCCGGCCTGGCATTCAAGAAGATAGATATCCGTCAGCATGGCTCGAAATCGACAGGCGCCACCAATGTTTTCCGGGTGCTGGGGGCCAAACTGGCCGTCGGCGTTTTGGTCGTTGACGTTGCCAAGGGGTTCCTGGCCGCCTATGTTGGCTCGCGCCTTGATTTCGGCGATACGCTTCTGACATCGAACCAACTGGCGATGGTCGCAGGCGTAGCTGCCATTATCGGGCACCTCTTCCCGATTTTCGCGCGATTCAAAGGCGGCAAGGGAGTAGCCACCGGGGCCGGCATGCTCCTGTTTCTGGCGCCGCCGGAGATCGGATTCGCCGTTCTGATATTCGTCATCACGGTCTGGTTGACACGGCTAGTTTCGCTGGGCTCAATACTGGCGACCTTTTTCATCTCGATTTCCTTAATCCTCGAAAAGTATTATTTTGGCTTTCCCCTCGGTAATGAGATGATAGGCCTGGCCGTCGGCCTCCTGGCGATTATCATCTTCACGCACCGGGCCAATATTAACCGGCTCTTGCATGGGCAGGAAAACCGATTCGGGGCAAAATCATGAATCAAAAAACCGCAGGCGTACTGGGGGCCGGTGGATGGGGAGTCGCATTAGCCAATCTCCTTTGCGCCAAGGGGCATGCCGTCAGGCTCTGGGAGTTTGACAGCCGGGCAGCGGACAACTTGCGAGTTAGGAGAGCTCTTCCCAAGAAACTCCCCGGTATCACGCTTTCTTCGGATATCCTCGTCACCAATGATATCACCGAAGCCACTGACGATGCCGACTTCATCTGCCTGGTGGTGCCGTCCCAAACTATGCGCTCGGTCGGGCAGTTGCTCAACAAGTCGAATCTGTCCAAGCGGCCGATACTTGTCAATCTTTCCAAGGGGATCGAGGTCGGAACGCTGAAGCGCATGTCGGAGGTGCTGCGCGAGACGGTCGACCCGGGAAACTATGGCGGGATCGGCACTCTATCCGGCCCGTCGCACGCCGAGGAGGTCGCCCGTAACATCCCCACCGCGGTGGTGGCCGCCTCGGAAAGCGAACAGGCGGCGGCGGCGGTACAGGAGCTATTCATCACGCCGCGATTCCGTGTCTACACCACTACCGACATACTCGGGGTGGAACTCGCCGGTTCGCTCAAGAACATCGTTGCCCTGGCCGCCGGCATGCTTGATGGCCTCGGCATGGGCGATAACACCCGCGGCGCCCTTTTAACACGCGGCCTGGCTGAGATCGCCCGCATGGGCAAGAAACTTGGCGCCGACCCCTTGACTTTCTCCGGCCTGTCCGGAGTCGGCGATCTGGTGACCACCTGTCTCTCGCGCCACTCGCGCAACCGCTTCGTCGGCGAGCAAATAGGCCTGGGACGCAAACTGGATGCAGTCTTGTCGCATATGACCATGGTGGCCGAGGGGGTCGAGACGACCAGGTCGGGATACGCTCTTTCCGCGAAACATGATATCGAGATGCCGATAACGGCGCAGGTCTATAAGGTGCTTTTCGAGGGCAAGTCGCCATTGGAGGCCATAAACGACCTGATGGTCCGCGATCCCAAGGCCGAGAGCATGCGGTGATGGCGGTCTTTCGGCAGAAAATTCCTTGCAAGCCCGGCTAATTTCTATGATATTTACCGTTTAATAAGTGTATAATATATTCTGTTCGCGCGGATTAGCGCAGACGGGGGTCGCGATATTACATGACCGCAAAAAAGGGAAAGCAGACAAGCGTCGATTTCGAAAAATCGATGCAGGAGCTCGAGAAGATCGTTAACGATCTCGAATCGGGCCAATTCACACTGGAAGAATCGATCAACGCCTTCGAAAGGGGCATCGAGCTCTCCAAGGTATGCCAGAAAAGGCTCGAGGCCGCCGAGGAAAGGGTAAAGAAAGTCCTCGAAAAAGCCGGCGGCGAAATCGGCCTGGAGCTTTTCGAGGAAGAGGAAAATTCTAATGGATAAGTTTCTGCCTCTCGTCGATTCACCGGCAGATTTGAAAAAATTGAAAATGGACGATTTGCCATTCCTCGCCGAGGAGATCAGGGAACTGATCCTCGATGTCGTTTCGACCAACGGCGGGCATTTAGGGGCCAACCTCGGCTCGGTGGAGCTGATAACGGCGCTCCACTATATTTACGACACCCCCAAAGATACAATCGTCTACGACGTCAGCCATCAAACCTACCCCCATAAGATTCTAACCGGACGCAAGGACCGTTTTCACACAATCAGGCAGGCCGGCGGCCTCTCGGGCTTTTGCGTCCGAAAGGAATCGGAGTATGATGCTTTCGGCGCCGGGCACGCCTGCACCGCCCTCTCGGCGGCTCTGGGATTTGCCACCGCGCGCGATTTGGCGGGCAAGGACCATAGGGTCATCGCCGTTGTCGGCGATGGCTCCCTGACCGGCGGCATGGCCTGGGAGGGCTTAAACCAAATCGGCGCCTCCGGAAGAAATCTGCTGGTTGTTCTGAACGATAATAACATGTCGATTTCCAAGAACGTTGGCGCCATCTCCAAGTACCTGACCGAGATACTGGCCGACGAACCGTATAATAAGCTCAAGAACGAAGTCTGGCGCCTTTCAGGCTTGCTGCCCAAGCATGAAAAGGTGCGCCACGCCATTGCCGCCCTCGATGAATCGATCAAAGGCATTGTCGTCCCCGGCATCGTTTTCGAAAAATTCGGCTTTCGCTATTTCGGCCCTATCGACGGCCATGACGTAAAGCTGTTGGTCAAGACGCTGGGGCATATCAAGAACCTTCCCGGCCCGAAAATCCTGCACGTCATCACGGTCAAGGGCAAGGGGTATAGTTTTGCCGAGAACGACTCGCTTCGCTTGCACGGCGTCCCCAAATTCGACAAGGTCACCGGCAAAACGCTATCCATGAGCAAATCACTGCCTTATACCAAGGTCTTCGGCGAAACAATGGCTCATCTGGCGGGGGTCAATCAATCAATTTGCGCCATTACTGCCGCCATGTGCAGCGGTACGGGCCTGGAGAAATTCTCCCGAGAATATCCGGCCCGCTTCTTCGATGTCGGCATCGCCGAACAGCACGGCGCCACTTTCTCGGCCGGGCTGGCCGCGGGTGGCCTCAAACCATTCTATGCGGTCTATTCGACATTCCTGCAGCGCGGTTTCGACCAGGTTATTCATGATATCGCCCTGCAGAATCTCCCCGTGGTCTTCTGCATGGACCGCGCCGGCCTGGTTGGTGACGACGGCCCCACGCATCATGGCTGTTTCGATATCTCCTATCTGCGTGCTGTCCCCAACATCGTCATCTTCGCGCCCAAGGATGGCCGCGAATTGCGCGACTCCCTGATGCTGGCCTCTGTTTATAAGGACGGCCCTTTCGCCATACGATACCCGCGCGGCAACGTTCCCGAGGATTCGGTCGAGATGGCGTTCCGGCCGCTCGAACTCGGCAGCTGGGAGGTCATGCGCGAGGGCGCCGACATCGCTATTCTGGCGGTCGGCACCATGGTCTACGAGGCCTGGAAAGCCGCCGACATGCTGACCAAAGATGGCCTCAGCGCCCGCGTGATCAACGCCCGCTTCATCCGTCCGATGGATCAGGAAATATTGGCGGATACATGCGCCAAATTCGATAAAATCGTGACTGTATGTGAAAACGCCGTTCATGGAGGTTTTGGAGACGGTGTCCTGGAGTGGATGGTTGAGAACGGTATCGAGGGCAAATCGATCAAGATCATGGGCATTCCTGATACCTTTATCGAGCACGGTTCGCGCGAGGCTCTGCTTCACGGCATCGGCCTTGACGCCGAAGGCATTGCCATGGCCGCGCTGGAACTTCATCAGCGTACCAGGATCAGGACCGGAACCAAGAAGATTAATTGAAAACAATCGGCATCACGGTCCATATCGATCGTCCCCTGATTAAGGAAACGACCGAACGTATCGTTCGCTGGAGCGAAAAGAATGGCCTGAAATGCCTGATCTGTGTCGACCTGGTCGACTCCACAGCTAAGAATGATTCTCCCATGGTCAGGGAGGATATCTGCAGGGAGTGCGAGGCTATCGTTACGCTGGGTGGCGACGGCTCCATGTTGGCCTCCGCCAGGGCTTTCGGCAAGTACGGTATCCCCATTCTCGGAATAAATCTTGGCAAACTCGGGTTCCTGACCGAGGTCGCCCAGAATCAGGTCGAGGAAGCGCTGACCAGGCTAAAGGAAGATCGGTACGAGATCGATGAACGCATGGCGCTGGAGGCCTTGATCCCCGGCCGTCCAGGATTAATGGCGCTTAACGACGTCGTGGTCGACCATGGCGGCGCCTTCAAGCTGACCAAGATTGACTTGCTTTCGAATAATGTGTTTGTTTGCCCTTATGATGCCGACGGCCTCGTGGTCTCCACTCCTACCGGTTCGACCGCATACTCTTTGTCGGTCGGCGGCCCTGTGGTTCACCCTGCTATCGAGGCCATCGCGGTCAGCCCTATCTCGCCGCACACTTTGACTCTTCGAACCATAATATTCCCGCCCGATGTTGTCCTGACTGTGCGCTCAGGTACCGAGGAAATGAAGCTCCGCGTGGCCGTCGACGGCCAGTTGGCTGGAGAGCTCGAACTCGGCCAGGAGATTTCCATTCGTAAGGCGGATTACAAATTGAAATTGATAAAATTGGAAATCAAATCATATTACGAGGTCCTGCGAACCAAGCTCAATTGGGGAGCCAGGCCGATGTATAACTCCTGATGCTCGCTCGTCTTCATATAGAAAATTTCGCGCTCATAGATAACTTGGACATCGAATTTGGCGAGGACCTCAATGTCCTTACCGGGGCTACCGGCGCCGGCAAATCGATCATCGTCGGGGCCCTCGACATCATACTCGGCGGCCGCGGCTCGGAGGAAATCATTCGCACCGGCGCTGATTCTTGTATTGTCGAGGCCGAGTTCCGCGTGCTCGACAGGCATTTCATGGCCGGCCTTAATGATTCATATGGCATAAACCTTGACGGTGACTCATTGATTATCAGGCGCGAATACAAGCGTCGGGGCGGTGGCCGGGCTTTCATCGAAAGCTCCCAGGTGCCGGTTTCCACACTTAAGGACATCGCCGGTCAATTGGCGGATATACTCGGCCAGCACTCGCATCAAACCCTGCTCGATCCCGCCACCCATTGCAGCTACCTCGACCAATTTGCCGGCCTTGAAAACAAAGTCGACGATCTGCGTGCGCTGTATAATCGGGCCGCGCAACTGCGTGACGAGCTCCTGGCCTCCGACAAGATTGCCAGAGAAATAGGCGACAGGATCGATTTACTTACATTCCAGATCAACGAAATCGAGCGTTCTAAATTGAAATCCGGCGAGGAAGAAAGGCTCAGGGAGGAAAGGAAGCTGCTCGAAAACAGCCGGCGCATCCGAGAGGCCGCCGATTGGGCGGTGCGATCCATTCAAGATGAGGAAGGCTCGGCAGTCGATAAAATCGGCCAGGCCGAGAAGAGCCTGGGCGCCATTGCCGAAACCAGCGAGGCCGTCAAGAAAATAATCGACGCCCTTAAAATTGCAGCCGATACGCTTGGTGATTCGGTCATGGAATTAAAGAACCTGGTGGAGCGTCTGGATGTCGATCCTGCCCGGCTGGAGGAAATCAACGACAGGCTGGCCGAGCTATTCCGCCTTAAAAAAAAGTACGGCCCAACCATCGATGATATCTTGGCATATATGAACAAATCGGCGGCCGAGATGGACGATCTCAAAGCCCGCCAGGCCGACTCCAAGACAATTCAGGAGCGCTACGATAAGTCGATTATTGAATTAAATCGGTTGGCCGCAGAAATTTCGGCCGCCCGAAATAAAGCTGTTCCTCAACTGGAAAAGCTGGTCATCGAAAAGCTCATTCAGATGGGCGTGCCCAAGGCTCAGTTCGTCATCCGGATCGGTTATGCCGATAACGAAAAAGGTCTATATGAAATTAATGGCAGGCGTCTGGCCGGCGATGCCATTGGGTTCGATATTATCGAATTCCAGTTCTGCGCCAATCCCGGCGAAGGTCTCAAGCCCCTGGCCAGGATAGCCTCGGGTGGGGAAATCTCGCGTGTCATGCTGGCCTTGAAAAACGCCTTTCTCAAGAAGAAGGAGACCGCCTGCGAGGTGTTCGACGAGATTGACGTTGGCATTTCCGGCGAGGTTGCCACCAAAGTGGGGCGTCAACTGAAGGAGTTGTCGCGAAAGCATCAAGTTATCTGCATTACGCATCTGGCTCAGATAGCCTCGATGGCGGATCATCATTTCAGAGTTTTCAAATCAACCTCCAGGGGACGGGCCGTCACCCGCGTTCAACCTCTCGATCGCAAGGAGCGGGTCAGGGAGATCGCCAGCCTGATTTCGGGGGAGAAGATCACCCAAAAATCCATCGCCGGTGCCGAGGAGCTCCTGGCAAGCGCCGGCGACGCCGTGTAGCCGATGAATTGGCTCAAGTCCAACATGCCGAATATACTTTCAGCCAGCCGCCTGGTATTGATAATACCGTTTGTATTTGCGCTGGCCCATGACAACTACCTCTGGCTTGCCATAGTCACTGCCATCATCGTTGTCTCGGATTATCTCGATGGTTACCTGGCGCGCCGCCTCGGAGCCGTATCCGATACCGGCAAGGTCCTCGACCCCCTGGCCGACAAGATTTGCACCGCCGTGGCTGCCCTCGCTATGGTTCAATTTCGCGATTTCCCAGTATGGCTGTTAGGGGCCCTGGTGGCCAGGGACATTATTATTCTTCTGGTTGGATTGGTAATACTAAAATCCAAACGCGTCGTGCCTGTCTCGAACTTGATCGGCCGTGTAACCATGGGGATAATGACGGCCTGTTTCGTGATATACCTGTTCGATTTCCGGCCCTTGAAATCGCCGTCGGCTTATCTTACGTTAATAATGATGATAGTATCGTTGCTGTCGTATGGCCGCAACGGTATCAGGACTTTCGCGCGCCATCCGGTCTGACACGGCGGCAATCTCGCGGCGGCGCGAAAAAATGCAACAATGGCCCGGCGAATCGAGTAAACTATCTTGAGGATAGGAGGCTTAATGAAAAAAGTGGTAATGTTTGTGGGCTTGGTTTTTCTTGTTCTTGCATCATCGGCGCTCGCCAAAAAGGAAAAGACCGTCACGCGCCAGGATACCGTGGTAACCGATAGCAAATATGGTTATTCATTCGTGGTCGACAATAACTGGAAGGTCAAGGATTTCAAGGAACCCAGCGTCGAGAGAGCCTTTCTCGAGAAGAAAAACTACTCGGTGAACCGCGAGGCCCAGGCTTTCGGCGGCGACTACACCATCCCGACCGTCGTCATCTTCGCCCAGGAATTCAATGGCGCCGTCGGCGATTTCGAGGCCCTGCTTAGAAAGAGTCTCGATGAGCACAGTTCCGACAACGAAATTATCCAGAAATTAAACCTCCTGCGCGACAGCGAGTATGTCATATCGAACGATCTGGTTATCGATTCCAAACCTGCTCGACAGGTGTTCCTCAAGCGCAATTACAAGCGGCTGCTGTCTCCCAACGCCTACTCCAGCGAATCCCGAGTCGAGCGCCAGGCCGAGCGTTTCATAAACGACCACGAGGTGCATGAGCTGTTTCTTATCAAAATTGATAATATGCTCTATGTCTTTCAAGCCTTCTGCGAGCGCGAATTCTTCGCCAAGGAAAACAGGGATGAATTCGAGTCGATAGCCAACTCCCTGAAATTTTAGAATTCGCGCATGGCCCGGATTGTCTGGTTGAGAGGGGAGCAACGAATATCCCTCAAAACTTATGTTTTTGGGGAAACTCCCGGCCAGCTTTCCTGTTGACTGATCCAGAGTTATTATTTATGATTCCCCGGATGCGAATCAGGAGGATTTATGTGGATAATTAAATCTGCCCTGGGTGTGATTATATTCCTGGCCTTTCTCGGTTTTTCATTCCAGAACTCATACCAGGTGACTACAGTCAATCTTGCCGGCAAACAATACAACTCCATTCCGCTCATAATTGTCTTGTATATTGCCTTCTCGGCGGGGGTGATCTTCTGGTTCATCATCTCGATATTTCAGTATTTCAAGTATACCGGCAAGATCGCCGAATTAAAGAGAAAGAATAAACAGCTCTCGAATGAGATAAAGGCTCTGCGCAACTTGCCGCTGGAGGAGGTCGCCCCCGGCGATCTCGCCTCCGAGCCGCAGGGCAAGGGACGATAATGGCAAATTATTGGATCGTCGCTATTCCCATCGCGCTGGTCGTCATCCTGACTTTCATCGCGCTTTACAGACGTCGCTCCGGCCCCAGCAGGCAGACTGCCATGGAATCTTATGTCGAGGGCCTGCGCCTTCTCACCGCCGGAGATGAGCAAACAGCCTTCGTCAAATTTCGCCAGGCTGTTGACCAGGACACGGATAATATCGACGCCTATCTCAAAATGGGCGACATATTCAGGAGTCGCGGCATGCCCGAAAAGGCTCTCCAGGTCCACCGCGAGCTCAGGTTGAGACAGAATCTCTCTCCCGAGGTCCAGGCCGAGATCGAAAAGAGCCTGGCCCTGGATTATATCAAGTCGGGCATGTTCGACAAGGCCTACGAATCGCTGGAGAAGCTTGTCAGGGATGGGTCCACGAAAAGCTGGGCTGCCGATAAGCTTCTCGGCCTCTATACCAGGGATCGCAAATGGAAGGCCGCCAGCGAGCTTTTCGAAAGCGTGGTCAAGAAGGGGGCGAGGTCCGATGGCGCCTCCATTCTGGTCGGGCTCAAGCTGATGGTCGGGCGCGATCTGCATGACGACTGCGAATATCATAAGGCCAGGCTGATTTATAAAGAGGCCCTCAACCTCGAAAAAACCAACCCCCTGCCGTATCTATATATCGCCGAAAGCTATCTCGAGGAGAAGCGCTCGGAGGACGGCCTGGAGTTTCTCATAAAGCTCTGTCAGGAAGCCCCCAAGTACGCCTATCTCGGATTCCCACTTTTGGAGGAGACCCTCTTCCAGTTGGGGCGATTCGGCGAGATCGAAGATATCTATCGCGGCATTTTGGCCAGGGATGCCGCCAATATCCATACTCGAGTCGCCCTGGCCGGCATTCATGAGAAGAAGGGGGAACTATCGTCGGCAGAGAGCCTTCTGAGAACCGTCCTCGACCTCGACCCGACCAATTCCGTCGCCGCCATAAGATTGGCCAAGATCATGGCAGCCAAGAGGCGATTTGACGACGGCCTTAGCGTGCTCTCCGGCCTGGCCGACAAAATCAGCGTCCGTTCGCAGGAATTCGTGTGCTCAAAATGCGGCAAGAGCCATGCCAAACCTCTTCCGGCCTGCCCGCATTGTGGCTCAATAGGAATTTTTAATTGATACTAATCCTGATCATGATCATGGCCCTGTCGACTCCGTGCCTGGCCGCCGAGATCGACATCAGGCCGCTGTTGGAAAGCGGCGACTACGAGGCCGCCTTTGACCGGCTGTTGAATGCTTCGGATTCGGTTGAGGTCGACGAGAATATTCTATATTACCTCTGTATCACGGCCCCCGCCGGAAAATATGCTTCCGTTTACCTCAAGGATTATACCCAGAAATATCCGAATGGCAAACATATTGCCGAGATCAGGCGAAGGCTCTGCGATTATTATTCGTCACAGGGCATGGACATCACCGCCGGCAAATTGTATCCCGAAACGCCTGAAATAAATTCCCGTAACGCATCGGAAATCTATAAGCTCGCCCTGGCCAGGCAGCGCGCCGGCGAATACGATTCCGCCCATGATATCTATCGGCAGCTGCTCCTTGCGAACGTGGTCGAGATTGAACCATGGGCCATGCTGGGCCTGGCAGACTGCGACCTGCTTGCCGGAAAACACGAAAAGGCCGCCAGAGCTTACGAGGAGATCATTAATCTCGGGACCCAATCAGCAGTTTACCCGCTGGCCCTGCTGGGCCTTTCCGAGTCGTGCCGGCGCGGCGGTGATTCGCAAAAGGCCGGTTTGCATTACAACGCCTATCGTAACGCGTTTCCTCAGGCGCCGCCCGTGGTCGAATTCGAGGCCATCGAGCCGGAGCCCGCGAAAATTGCAGCTCCGCCCAAAATTCCCAGCTCGATCAATGTCGGCTATTATATTCAGGTCGGGGTGTTTGGCAAAAAGGAAAACGCGAAAATCTGCCTGCGGAAATTCCGCAACCTCGGCTACCAGGCGAAAACGGAGGAGTTTAGCGAGGGCGGCCAGCGATTCCAACGTGTCATGGTCGGACCTTACAGGGATGAAAATTCGGCCAGGGATATCAAGGACGATCTCGAAAAAACTCAAGGCGAAAAGTATTTTATCCTTGTGCAATAACGATCTAAGGTCGCCATGAATGCCCCCGAACGGCTGACGCCCTTGCTGAAACAATACTACTCCATCAAGAAGCAGCACCCCGGCCGCATCCTCTTCTTCCGCATGGGTGATTTCTATGAGCTGTTCGGCGATGACGCCGTGACCGCCTCATCCGTTCTGGGAATCGCCTTGACATCGCGCGAACACGGCGATTCCGGCAAGATTCCCCTGGCCGGAGTTCCCCATCATACTCTCAATCGTTACCTGGCCAAAATGCTTCAGGCCGGATTCAAAATCGCGGTGTGTGATCAGGTCGAGGACCCCAGACAGGCCAGGGGGATTGTCAAGCGCGAGGTTGTCGAGGTCCTCACGCCGGGAAGCATCACGCTGGATGGCCTCATCGATGATGACAAGCCCAATTTTCTTGCCTCCTTGAATCCGGTCCGCGATACTATCGGCATGGCCCTGCTCGATATAACCACCGGGCATTTCCTGGTCGACCAATTCGAGCGGACTGCCCTGAGCGAAAACCTCTCGTTTTATAATCCTTCCGAGGTAATCATTCCCGATAGTTTCAAGACCGAACTGGCGAAAGGCATTCCCTCGGCAGCGTGGACTGTGACGCCGATAGATGACTACAGGTTTGACCCGTCGCTTGCATATAACGACCTCCTGACTCATTTCCAGGTTCCCACGCTCGATGGTTTCGGCCTTGGCCAAGTTAATGCCGTTATTGGCGCCGCCGGCGCGGCCTTATCGTATGTTCGCGACCTCAAGGCCGGCAAAGTGGGACAGATCACGAAGATCGTCCGTATTCGCCGCGGCGATTTCATGGAGCTAGATTCCGCCACCATAAGGAACCTCGAATTGGTCGAGACACCATACGAGGGCCGGAAGAATTCGCTCCTTGCCATAATCGACAGAACCTGCAGTCCGGGGGGCGGCCGGCTCCTTCGCAGTTGGATTCTGGCTCCGCTGATCAAGCTCGGCCCCATCGAGGCTCGTCAGGCCGCCGTGCGTGAATTGAAGTCAAGTCCCCAGGTCAGGAAAGGGATTTCCGAGGCGCTTCAGGGATTGCCCGATCTGGAGCGCCTGACATCGAAAATAGCAATGAGAAAAGCCGGGCCGAGAGACCTGCTTTATCTTAAAATGGGTTTGGACAAGGCAACACGGATTAAGGCCCTGTCAGTGACTCTTGAATCGGGGGTACTATCGACCGCGGCGTCGCAAATATCCGATTTCAGCAGCCTGGCCGATCTCATCGCCAGGGCCTTAGTCGATAACCCCCCGGTCACTCTGCAGGACGGCGGCCTCTTTCGCAGAGGATTTTCCCCGGAGCTGGATACGGTCATAGCCTCTATCGATGGTGCCCGCAAATATATTCATGACCTCCAGAATGTCGAGCGCGAACGGACAGGGATACCATCGCTGAAAGTCGGCTACAACAAGATTTTCGGATATTATATTGAGATTACCAATCCTCATTTGTCAAAAGTGCCATCCAGATTTATCAGGAAACAGACCCTCGTCTCGGCCGAGCGTTTCATAACAGAGGAGCTCAAGGTCAAGGAGGAATTAATCCTCAGCGCCGAGGAGAAAATAAAATCGCTCGAATACGAGCTTTTCGACCGGCTCCTGGATTCCGTCTGCGGCTTTGTCCTCCAGGTGCAGGAGGCCGCCGATGCCGTTTCCATATTCGACGTCATGCACTCATTTGCGATCCTGGCCGACCAGGCCGGCTATATAATCCCCGAGCTCGATGATACGCTGGCCATCCATATCGCCGAAAATCGCCATCCTGTTCTCGAAACCATCCTGCCTCCCGGCAAATTCATACCCAACGACGTGGAGCTGAACGGCGATGACAAGAGGATCGGCATCATCACGGGACCCAACATGGCGGGCAAATCGACATTCTTAAGGCAGGTCGGCCTGTCCATCCTGATGGCCCAGATTGGAGCTCCGATTCCGGCCACATCGGCGCGAATTGGCCTTTGCGACCGAATTTTCACCCGCGTCGGCGCCTCCGATGATATTATCAGGGGGCGCTCCACCTTCATGGTGGAGATGACAGAGGCCGCCTCGATCCTCAACAACGCCACCGATCGAAGCCTGATCCTTCTCGACGAGCTTGGCCGAGGCACCTCCACTTACGATGGATTGGCCATTGCATGGTCGTTGGTCGAATATCTCGATAAAGTGAAAGGCAAGCGCGCCCGCACTCTATTTGCCACCCATTATCATGAGCTGATAGACCTGGGCCGGGAATCCCGGGGCATCTTTAATCTCCAGGTCGCTGTCAAACAGTGGCAGGATACAATAATATTCCTATACAAGATCATGCCCGGGGGATGCGACGATTCGTATGGTATCCAGGTCGCCAGGCTGGCGGGGCTGCCGCCCCGGCTCCTGGAACGAGCCCGCGAAATCCTGGCGCAACTCGAATCCGGCTCAACCCCCGGCGGCGGCAGGCGAGACGGCCAACCGGCGACATCCTACCAAATCTCGCTTTTCGCACCCGGGGAAAACAGGCTTCGCGAATTTCTGAACGGAATCGAACCGGATAAATTGACGCCGCTGGAATCCTTGAGTATATTAGAACAGCTCAAGAAGATCGCAACGGAAGGAGAAAGCGGCTCATGAAAATTCCACTGCTTTTAATATCATCAGTCGCTATTGCATCCTCAGTTCAGGTGGCAGAGCGCGCGGCCATAGAATATCCCGTTATTGCCCTTTACGAGAATCAGGACATGCCATCGGGCTTGCAGCCTGCCTACGCCGGCCTTCATTATTCGCTGGCCTTTGTGCCTTCTGAGCTGCTCGAGGATTTCCGGGGCGAGCTCCTCATGCCCCTATCACCGGGTGACTATTATATCATGCGCGTCGCGGCCCCCGAATCCCTGATGGCCGTGTCAGGCAAAATTCCCTTTGTCCTTCTGGGGGAGGATGCCATATTCAAAACCGATCCCGCCGGCGCCGCTACCCTTTCCCGATTTGGATGGGGCCTCACCAGGCTGAGCGAACCGGCCACCGCTCCGAGAACGCCCGCTCCGGGTGGGCCGCCCATGACTGCGCAGGTCGATTCCAACATCCTGGAAATGATTTCGGTGATTACGCCTCAATCATCGCGTCTGATTCTTTCCGACCTCTCCGCCATCTGGAGCCGCAACTCCTATACTCAAGGATGCCGCCAGGCCGAGCAATATGTGTTCGACTATCTGGTCCAGCAGGACTACAGCACCTCCTTTTTTAATTTCCAGTTTGGGGGCGTCAACATGAGAAACGTCATCGGCGAGAAGCTTGGCGAGGTTCATCCGGAATCGATTATTATCGTCTGCGCCCACCTCGATTGCATCAGCGAAACCCCTGACTCGCCGGCTCCCGGCGCCGAGGATAACGCCAGCGGTTGCGCCGTTGTGCTTGAAACAGCGCGGGCATTCAGCCAATTCCCGTGCGATATGACAGTCAGGTTCATCACCTTCTCCGGCGAGGAACAGGGCTTGATCGGCTCCGATCAATATGCCGCCTATGTCCAGAGCCAGGGGGCGCTTGTCGCGGCAGTCCTGAATGTCGATATGGTCGGCTATAGCGGCCCCTATGCCCAGGATATGTATATTTTCAGCGACCACAATTCCTATTCGCTGGGGGCGCTGGGAGCCTCGATAATTTCCGATTATACTAACCTCGATACCAACACCGTCTATAACTATTTCCCTCAATACGGTTCCGATCATTATTCCTTCGCCATCAGGGGGTATCCGGCGATATTCTTCATTGATGCCTGGCTTGATTACGATTGGTATCCATTTTACCATACCTCGGCGGATACGGTTGGAAATCTGAACCTTGCCCAGCAGGCATCGATAGGCCGGGCTGTCGCCGCCATGACAGCGTTTCTATCCAGGCCCGACTTCGGACCACAATATGTCGCCGGCGATGCGAACGGCGATGGCGCCGTTAACGGCATCGACGTTATCTATCTGGTAGGCTACCTCAAGGGATTCGTGCCTGCCCCGGAACCGATCCTCAGAGCTGACGCCAACGGTTCTTGCAGTGTCAATGGCCTCGATGTTGTCTACCTGGTTTCATATCTCAAGGGGACCGGAGCCCCTCCGTTCTATGGCGAGTGCCGATAGAGTTTACATTTGAAACGCCCATATTAATATCACCCGGCCCTCATGTCGATTACCCATCTAAAAGGGGGGTTTAAAATTCCCGACTCATTCTGGCTCGCATGACCGCTTTTCGCCGAACACTACCCTTGTCCCGCAATTTCATTGACTGTACTTAGCGAATATTTTAGACTAATGGCGCACAGCGCCTGATATAAACAGATCGGGGCAATGTGGGAGCTTTGCCAGTCTCGCAAAAGGCTCCATCCAAGCTCGATTTTGGAACGATAGAATGGAGGCAATATGAGTATTATCAGGGACTCCGACAAAGAGGCGATAAAGAAGGAAATTGCCGGTTTGACCGGACCTGTCAAGCTGATAAATTTCACTCAGGAACTGGAATGCCAATATTGCAAGGAGACCAACCAGATCGTCAAAGAGGTCGCCGAACTATCCGACAAGGCAACCGCCGAAACCTACAATTTTGTCACCGATAAGGAGAAAGTCGACAGCTTCAAGATCGATAAAATACCGGCCACCGTTATCATGGGAACCGATGATAGAGGGATAAGATTCTACGGCGTGCCATCAGGGTATGAATTTATCAGCCTTCTCGAGGCCATCAGAATAGTATCATCAGGTAATTCCGGGCTCCAGCAGCGATCGAAGGAAGTTCTCGGCAAGCTCAAGAAACCGCTTCACTTGCAGGTTTTCGTAACTCCCACCTGACCTCATTGCCCCCGGGCGGTCAGCCTGGCGCACAAGATGGCATATGAATCGCCATTAGTCACAGCCGATATGGTCGAGGCCACCGAATTCCCGCATCTGGCGATCAAATACCAGGTGATGGGAGTCCCCAAAACAATTATAAACGAGGAATTACATATCGAGGGCGCCATGCCCGAACAAATGCTAATTCAAAGAATTGAGGAAAAATTCACCTAAAGCGAACTGCGGACCGGCGTATCAAATCCGGGAAAGGAGTCTCCCCGCCATTTATTGTAGTGTATATCGGTCTATATTATTTTCTGTAATTTTTTCTGGACAAAGATATACTGCAATCATATAATCCCCGAGTGTGCCGATATATGATAAAAATCATAATTGCTAATAGCAATTAGCGTGAGAATCGCAATTAAATAACTTGAAAGGCAATTGATCAGTCGTAAACAGGGTAAGCTAAGAGGGAGGTTTCATGCAAAAAAAATTATTTGTCATTCTTGGAATGGCGGCAGTGGCCATGTTCCTGATTATGGGGTGCGAGGGCGAGAGGGGCCTTCAGGGTGAGCCCGGCACTACCACTTGCTTCGGCTGTCACGATAACGATAACCTCGAGATGATCGCCATCGAGCGGCAGTGGCAGCATTCGAATCATGGCATCGGGGCCACTGTCTTCGAAAGCGGCCAATCATGTTCGCGCTGCCACACCGGCCAGGGATTCATATCTGTTCACACCGGCGATGGAGACACTATCGCAGTCGATGAGCCATCGGTCATCCACTGCTTCGTCTGCCACGCGCCCCATGACAACGGCAACTTCAACCTGCGCGTCACCGGCGCTGTCGCCTTTCCGATGGGCGGCACGTTTGATGGTTTCGGCCCGGCCAGCACCTGCGCCGCTTGCCACCAGGCGCGCCAACCCAATCCCCCATATTCCGATGCCGATTCGCTCACGATCCGTTCCAGGCGTTGGGGCCCGCACCATAGCATGCAGGCCGACGTTTTCCTCGGGACGCACGCCTACGTGTTCCCCGGCGTAACACTCGACAGCACTTCGGCCCATAACCAATTGGCCGGGGAAGCCTGCGTAACCTGCCACATGGCGACCCCTGTAGGCGACATAGGCGGCGGCCATTCTATGAATGTAGCGTTCCTCGAAGAGGGCGAGGAGACTGAACTCACCTCCGCTTGCACTGTAACTGGCTGCCATGACGGCGAGGTGGATTTCACATTCGGCTATAACGGCGTGCAGGATAGCGTTGAGGCCCTGCTCGAAACCTTGCGCGGTTTGCTTCTTGAGGATAGCCTGATCACTGAGGATAACCTGGTGAAGGCCAGCTCGTCCAGCCCGCTGGTCGTACCTATGGACGTGGCAGGAGCCATCTTCAATTTCCTGTTCTTCGAGGATGACCGGTCGTTAGGCGTGCATAATCCCGATTATTACTTCAGCGCGCTGAACGCCTCTATCGATTTCATGAACTCCCGACGAATGTTGGCTGCCCATTAGGCCATTCCTCCGAAGATTGACTTAGACCCGCCTCCCACAAGGGGCGGGTTTTTTTATGCTTGGGCCCCCAAAAAAATCAAAACCAAACGAGTAACTTGAAACCCGCAAGCGTAAAAGTAGGGAGATGGCGCTGCTAAGGCGCGGAAAATAATGGGCCAAATTGGCTTGACGGGGACGGCGCCTTCGAGTAACTTATATGTTCCAATAACTAAAGGAGGAGGAACCAGTTGCAGCCGATAGCCATATTTTCATCCCTTTTTCTCAATCCCGATCCCCCGGCCGCCAGAAGCCTCTGGACCGACATTTCCTCGATGACCCTCTTTTCAAAGGTCATCATGACTGTGCTCTTGTTCATGTCGGTGGTTTCCTGGGCGATCATGATCTTCAAATACCTGAGAACCCGAAAAATCCACGCCGAAACCGACCGGTATTTGCGTGAATTCCGTCGCCGCCGCAATCTCGATGACGCCTATGGTTCGGCAGGGCGATTCTCCCTGACCCCGTTTGCCGGCATGCTTCATTCGGCTTATGATGAGATCAGAACCATCACCGATAGGCCGCGATTTTCAGGCAACCCGGTCCCGGCTGTCGGGATCACAAGTTCACAGCTTGAGCTTGTGGCCGATGCCATAGACCGCGCCGGCGCCGAGGAGATCGCCAGGCTCGATCCCGGCGTAATATTCCTGGCCACCACTGCCAACGCCTCGCCGTTCCTGGGGCTGCTGGGAACGGTTGTCGGGATCTACGTGGCGTTTAAGGATATCGGCGCTAAGGGCACCGCCACCCTCGGTGTCGTGGCTCCAGCTATCGCCGAGGCCTTAATCGCCACCGCCGCCGGCCTGGCCGCGGCCATTCCGGCTCTTATCGGGTATAATTACTTTGTCAGCCGCAACCGCATCATGGCCGACCGCATCGACAACTTCAAATCGGAGTTGTTCGCGGCGTTCAAGAAGGAGATGACTCAAGTTGAGGAGATTTAAGCGCGAATACCGTGCCATGGCCGATATCAACATCACCAATCTCGTTGATGTCATGCTGGTGCTTCTCATAGTCTTCATGATCTCGGCGCCCATGATGCAGGCCGGCGTCGAAATCGACCTGCCCAAGGCCACCGAGTCGCCCAAGGATGTCTCCAGCGGCATCGTCATCTCGATCGACAAGAGCCAGACTATTTACATCGATGAATACAAGGTGCCGGCCAATCAATTCGAGGCCCGTCTCAAGACTGTGCGCGATGTCAGACGGAACCGTCCTATCTATATCCGCGCCGACCGCACCGTGCCCTATGGATTCGTAATCGAGCTCATGGCCAAAATTAAAAAGATGGGCATCGACAATGTCGGGCTTGTGACAGAGATGGAAACCAGGTTATGAGATGGGCCATCGCGATATCATTCGTCTTGCATATGGCGGTGCTATCGCTTGTATTTAAGGCTCCACGGGCCGATGTTCGAGCATATCCGAGAAGCATCAATGTCAACCTGATCTCGAGCCCGCCGCCTCTGAAGGGCGTGCAAAATCCGGCTCCAAGCCAGGCAACCGTGCCCCCGCAGAAAAAGGTGCAGAAGAAAGTCGAGAAGCCGCCGGAGGAAACGCGGATGGCGGAAATCAATCAGAAGAAGAAGCCTCGCCGAGAACAGCCCAAGCCCCAGCCCGAACCGCCGAAAGAGGAGCCGCGCCGTGATGAGAAGGCCGAGTCTCGGAGCGAGGGCCTGCCCGAAGGTGTCGAGCTTGGCTCCGAATTCGGCTCTGCGCGCCTCGATGCCTCCGGGTTCGACTCGCCCACCTATTTGAATATCCTATTCGGAAAGATCAGGCGTGAGTGGAACAACCCTTTCGAGGGCGATGAGAGTATTAAATGTGTCATCTTCTTCGTAGTCGGTCGCGACGGCCATTTGCTTGATTCGGCCATCGAGTCGCCCTCCGGCATCGAGGCTTATGACCAGGCGGCGCTACGGGCCGTTCTGGCTACCCGCCCGCCGCCGTTGCCAAACCAGTTTGAATTGGATGAGCTCGGGATTCACCTCGAGTTCAGGTATATTCCTTATGAATAAGAATCAGTCAATGGTAGGAAGGAAAGACGGATACGTGTCTCAGGCATTGTCAATCATGATTAGTAGAATTTTAATATTGGCGCTTATCTTATTGATGTCGGCGGGCGAAAATGGCGTGGCGCAGAAACGCTCTGATGTCGAGGGTCAAATCGTTATCGGCCCTACGGTCGAGCTGATCACGATCGCCGTTGAGGATTTCCGCATGCCGGGCGGATTTCCCATCCCCGATGACAGCAGCCTGGCCGTCAATATGCATCAGGTGCTCATAGACGACCTGCAATTCTCCCTTTATTTCAACGTGGTTCAGCCCGACTCCGCCTTCCTGGTCGATTTTGCCCGGGGCAACATGAAGCTCGATGACTGGATTTATCTCGGCGCCCGCATGCTTCTCGCGGGGCGGATGGAACGTGAGGGCGCCGGCATCCTATTCACCGCCGAGATCATCGATACCTATCGAAACAAAATTATCTATTCCCGCGATTTTGTCGGCGAACCCTCGGCCTATCGATATCTCATGCACCGGGTCGCTTACGATATCCTGCATAACATCGTGGGCGAGGAAGGCCCCTTCTTCTCGAAAATCGTATTCTCATCTACGGCCACCGGCAATTCGGAAATTTATTTTTGTGATTTCGACGGCTACGGCTTGAACCAGGCCACCCATGACAAGTCGATCAATGTCATTCCCAACTGGTCTGTCGATGGCAAACAGATTTATTTTACAAGCTACAAAAGAGGCAACCCCGATCTGTACATTTACGATCTGGCCGCGGGCAAGAACCACTCCTTTTCATCGCGGGCGGGCCTGAACACCTCCGCCGTTCCCAGCCCCGACGGCAATTACGTCGTTGGAACTCTCTCGCTCGGGGGAGACGCCGAAATCTATTTGTTTGATCCCTCGGGACGCATAGTCAAGCGCCTGACCTTTTCGCGGATGATAGACACGTCGCCGACCTGGTCGCCGACATCGAGGGAAATTGCCTTCACCTCCGACAGAACCGGTCAGCCACAGATCTATATCACCAACGTCGACGGTCTCAACACGCGCCGCCTGACATTCTATGGCGATTATAACGACCAGGCCTCCTGGTCGCCGCGAGGCGATATATTGGCTTATGCGAGTCGGGAGCGCGACGGTTTCCAGATTTACACCATCGTTATCACCGGACAGTCGCCTCGCCGTCTCACTGATGTCGGCTCGAATGAATCGCCGTCGTGGTCACCCGATGGCTTGCATATCGTCTATACATCCAATGTCTCGGGCGAGCATAAGCTTATGGTCATGGATTACAATGGGGCGAATAAGCGCGGATTGGGTATCCCGGGGGCTTGCAAGACCCCGGATTGGTCCCGGAATATTCGTTAACTGTAAGGGTGATTTAGCTTGAAATAAGGCTTAAGATAAAAAATGTCGCTTTTTCGGGTAATTACTGTTGATTTATCAAAGGCCGGATGGTATTATTTTCAGTGCTCGAATCATGGATTAGTTTTATCGGAGGGAGGGATACCATAGCGAGTGATAATTGTTTGTCGTTCTGTACAAGTTTTGGAGTGTTACCAGCTCTATGTAACTGATTTCCCAAGGAGGTGCACGTGAAATTCAAACACATCGTATTACTTATAATCGTGGTCGCCCTGGTCGCTGCCATGGGTTGCGGCAAGAAACCGGCGCCGCCCCCACCGGCCCCGCCGCCAGTTGTTGAAGAACCGCCACCGCCGCCACCCCCGCCGGAACCGGAGATCGCTCCCCTGCAGGTCACCACGATCTATTTCGACTATGACAAGTCCGATATCAGATCCGATGCCCGCGATATTCTGGCCCAGAATGCCAAGTCGCTCACGGATCATTCCGAGGCTGTCATCCGGATCGAGGGCCATTGTGATGAGAGGGGCACCGACGAGTACAATATGGCGCTTGGTGAAAGACGCGCCAACGCCGCCAGAGATTACCTGGTCAACTACGGCATCGATGCCCAGAGGATGAGCACCATCTCATATGGTGAGTCCCGACCTGCGGCGCCGGGTCATGATGAAGGCGCCTGGTCCCAAAACAGGCGCGCCGAGTTCACCGTGGTCTCCGAATAATTCCGCGATTTTCATTTTTTTGACCGGGCTCGCATTCGGGCCCGGTTTTCATTTAGGGGCTAAATCACCGTATGCCCGCATTTGGGAATTCTCATGACGAAGGGCATCTAAGCGAATTCCTGGGGCTATTACTAGTTCAAGATTCGCCTCAACTGGCAATCGTTTATGGCGTTAAGGCCTAAAATCCTACAGCAAAAAGAATGTACAAGATGCATTTTCTTTGGCAGCCCCCCGATTAGTAGAGGGACATGCATAAAGCCGAGCCCGGCTGATGTTCTCTCACCACCTGAAGGTAATAAAAGGTTCCGCTCCGCATGAGGCAGAAACTACCCCTTCCGTATGCGGGGCCCACTCCCTATAACTCAACACCAAATCCATGTGAGGGGCAGTTGTCGTCTCTCATTCATACAGCGGGCCGGGGCCAATGCACGCCGATATGTCTGTGGCATCTTCTGAAGGCGGATTAGTTATTATACCAGAACCATATGTATTAAGACTGTGCCATGCCAATTATCTTGACAAGCGGCTTTCTTTCCTATATTTGATTGAAACAATTTGATGAATCAAATTAATAAATGGTGATGATATGAGAAAATTTACGCTGTTGACCGTCCTCGCTTTGATACTGCTTGTAGTCGCCGGATGCGCCACTCGACGGCAGGTGCTGGAACTTCAATTAGAGGTTGAGGCCGTACGCGCCGATCAGGCGCAGATCAAGGCCCAGAACGCCCACCTCGATTCTCTCTTTCGAGCCAATATCGAGCAGTCGCGGCGGGTTAATGCCGATTTCGCCAATTATATCAACCAGCTCGATGAGCGCATGGGGCAGATCGCGGCTCGCCTCGAGGATGCCGTGACTCTCATCAACCGTGCCGCCGGGGCCATGGAATCTCGGGGCGGGCGCCGGCAGCCGGGCGATACGACACAAGTCGACACAACCCGGCAGGCCGGTGGGGTCGATTGCCAGAAGATCTACAACGCCGCCTATTCCGATTTCGTCAAGGAACGATTCGATATGGCGATCAACGGCTTTCGAAATTATATCGAAAGCTGCCCCAATACCGCCCTTTCCGACAACGCCCAGTATTGGATAGGGGAGGGCTACTTCTCGCAGAAACAATACGACAAAGCTCAGCGCGCATTCGAGAAGATGATCGGCGATTACCCGTCATCCGAAAGGCTGGCTGCCGGCAAGCTCAAATTGGGACGAGCTCTCTATGAGCAACGTCAGCGGACCAACGCCAGGAAATATTTTGAGGACGTAGTCAAGAATTACCCCGGCACCGACGAGGCCCAGGAGGCCGCCGCCATGCTGGAACGGTACAGGTAGCCACGTAGCCGGTCAGTAGCCAGATAGCCAATAGTCAGATAGGGGTAACCCATTTCGCTGTTCCGTCAGGTCGTCCATACGGACCCGTCAGGGTAGCTCGAAGGGCGTGACCTGACGGGTTGTTTCATCTAATCCCGTCCACTCTTCATATTGATTACTCCACCAACTTTCCTGATGATATCCCCGCTGCGCAGGCCAAACGCTGTCAAAAGCTCGTCCGGCTTGCCCGATTCCCCGAACCGGTCCATCACTGCCACGTAGTCCATCGGCACGGGATATTCCCGGGCCACCACTTGCGCCACCGCCGAGCCCAGGCCGCCATATATCTGATGTTCCTCCGCGGTCACGATTGCGCCGCATTCGCGCGCGGCCTTGATAATGCAATCCTCGTCAAGCGGCTTGAGCGTGTGCATGTTAATCACTCGGGCTTCGATTCCTGATCGAGCCAGATCCTCAGCTGCCGCCAGGGCCTCGTGCACCATGACTCCGCAGGCGATAATGGCGACATCGCCTCCGTCGCGCATGATATTTGCTTTGCCGAAAATAAAAGGTGTGTTTTCATCGGTGACGACAGGCACCTTTTCCCGTCCGAACCTGATATATACTGGGCCGCTAATCTCCGCCGCCGCTCCGGTGGCCTTGAATGTCTCATAATAATCGGCCGGGATAATCATTTTCATGTTGGGAAGCGAGCGCATGATGGCAATCTCTTCCATTGCCTGATGCGTGGCGCCATCCGGCCCAACCGATATGCCACCGTGCGCGCCACCTATCTTGACATTGAGATTCGAATAGCAGATAGCCACTCGCAATTGATCCGCGGCCCGGCATGACGCGAACGCTCCATATGTCGCAAAAAAGGGAATCTTTCCAACCAGCGACAATCCAGCCGCGATCGTCGCCATATTCTGCTCGGCGATACCGCATTCGATGAATCTTTCGGGGAATTCCCTTGCAAATAGGTCTACCATCGTCGAGGATGCCAGATCGCCCACCAGAACCACAACATTGGGGTTTTCGTGCCCCAATTTAACCAACGCCCTGCCCCACCCTTCGCGGGTGAGTCTGTATTCCCTCCCAGACATATTCATTCCTTGACCGGCATCAATCCTTCGATACTGCTTTCCTCGACCGGCTATCGGTTAACGCCCATCGACCATTTGACATATTTCTTTTCTGTCTGTCGCGGTCGGAGCAAGTCGTCACGACTCGACTCTTACGAGCTCCAACTCGCGAGGGCGGCGTTGCCGGTCCTTCTTAATAATCAGGCCCCGGCGGCCCCGAAAGGTATTCCCTATTGCCTATTGGCTAATGGCTATCTGGCTATTCAGATTAGCCGTTATCAAGCCTCGCGGACCACTCCTCCCATGTTGTTCCCAGCTCTTGAAGCGCCTGCCGCCCTTGCTCCGGCGATGGTGGCTTGCCATGCCACTCGGGCTTGTCCTCCATGAAACTCACACCTTTGCCCATGATTGTATGCGCCAGTATCACAGTTGGCCGTCCTTTCAACGCCCTGGCTCGCTCGAAAGCCTCTACTATCGAATCCATATCATGCCCGTCGATCTCGACCACATACCAGTTGAAAGCCCGATATTTGTCGGCCAGCGGTTCAATTCCCATCACATTTTCGACAAATCCATCGATCTGGGCCTTATTGAAATCGACAATTGCGCACAAATTGTCGAGCTTGTAGTGCGCCGCCGCCATGGCGGCCTCCCAGATGCTGCCCTCCTGTTGCTCGCCGTCACCCATGATGCAGTAGATGCGGCGCTGGTGGCGGTCCATCCTGCTTCCCAGGGCGGCCCCGACCGCGACAGACAGCCCCTGGCCCAGCGATCCCGATGACACCTCCACGCCGGGCGTATCGAGCTTGCTGGGATGACCCTGGCAGTGCCCACCGAACTGCCGGAAATTCATCAGATCGCGGAGTGGGAAGAAGCCGGCCTCGGCCAGCATCGAATAATGCACCGGAGTCACATGCCCGATCGAGAAGAACCAGATGTCGCGCTCAGGCCAGGCAGGATTCATGGGGTCATAATTGGCCTCGTAGAAGGCCAGCGCGGCGCAGAAATCGGCACACGAAAGCGGCCCGCCCGAGTGGCCGCTCTGCGCTTGAATTAACATGGTGATAATATCGCGCCTGATAAAGAGCGCTTTTTCTTTCAGCTTATCGACAGGGTAGAAGAGTCTCGGCAATCGTTACCTCCCACAAATCACGGTATTTGCAGCGAACTCCAAATTAATCGTCGCGGCAAAATAACATGACATATGAATGTATGTCAACCACTTGTAGCCCAGGGGCCGATGAGGCCTCGGGTAAATGGCTAAATAAAAAAGGCCGGCTATTCACCAGCCTCTATTGCTTAGGCATCTGGATGGACGATACTTGTCTGACATCCTGACGCCAAGTGCGATTCATTTAATTATCGTCCCAATGCGGCCCCATCTGACGCGTTCCGGAAGATGGTAAATATTAAATGCCAGGTTCTGCACTATCGAAAACGGATTGGAGGCGACTATTTCCGGCGGTTCGGGGAAACTGGCCTCCGGATCTTTAATTCTCAGTCCGCTTTCTTCCCGATAATATGACTGCCATGACCAGTGAATAATCATAGCCTTGCCGAGCACCAGGTCGCGGTCCAGGAATCCCCAGAACCTCGAATCGGAGGAATTATCGCGATTATCGCCCATGACAAACAGCATTCCCTTGGGCACTACCGTTTCCGGCATGTTATCGCGCTGGCCCTCCGTATACCAAACCTCTCCGGCCCTGGTTCGCACCCATTGCCCCCCGGGAAAATATTTTCTGGCTTGATTCTTATCTGCGTATTGGCCGTGAGGAGGCAGCGACACAAGCCTGCCATCGACATAGACCTGCTTATCGACTACTTTGATCTTCTGACCCTCGACCGCTATGAGGCGCTTGATGAAATTCTGCCTGCGGTCACCGGGGTACTTGAATATGATAATATCGTTCGGCTTCGGTTCGGCCAGAGCTGGAAGCTTGATGTCCGTGAATGGAATCGGAAGTCTCATACCGTAAACAAACTTGTTGGCCAACAAGAAATCTCCGATCAGCAGAGTCCTCTCCATCGATCCCGATGGTATCTTATAGGCCTCGACCACCGAATGCTTTATCATCAACGCCAGAATAAGGGCCACACCCAAAGACTGTACGTAATCCCAGAGCACCTCGAGGAACGTGCGATGCTGCTTGATCTTTTTCGGTTTTTTGGAAAACAAGGCCATCATTTCTCCTTTTCTTAGCTACTTCTACCTCTTGAAAATTCAAAAGGTTGCATAAATCTATGATTTTCGGCCTTCAGGGTCAAGCTCGCATTAAGCCAGAATAAATTCCCTTGAACGCGGGCCGGAGAAGTTGTATTAAGACTTTGATGGCATCGAAACCGGAGAAAAAAGGCCCGCCGGGCCAGCCCAGGAAAGACCTGATTAAAGTAGTCGCCAGCAATCGTAAGGCCCGGCACGATTACGAGATTCTCGAATCGCACGAAGCCGGCATCGCCCTTCTGGGAAGCGAGGTCAAGTCGCTGCGCGACGGCAAGGCCAACCTGAAAGACTCCTATGCGGTCGCCTCAGCCGAGGGCGTTGTGTTATACAACACTCACATCGCCCCTTATGATAAGACCGGCTACGCCGGGCACGAGCCCGAGAGACCTCGCCGACTTCTGCTCCATGAGAAGGAAATTCGCCGGCTAATCTCCCAGACCGCGGAAAAAGGATTGACTTTGATACCTCTGAGGCTCTATTTCAAGGGTAAATATGCCAAGGTTGAGCTCGCTGTCTGCCGCGGAAAACGCCAGTACGATAAGCGCGCCGCCATAGTCAAGCGTGAAACAGAGAGGGCGATTGAAAGAGAAATCAAGCGTCGCCATTGAACCGAGGGGTGGGAATTGCTGTATAATATTGTAGTGCGTGCACTGGTTTTATCAATAATAGTAATTTTACCCACAAGCCTCTTTGCCGGGATACCCGCCGATGGCAAAGAGATGGAGATGCAGACTTACCAAATCGAGGGCGAATCGTATGTCAAATCGTGCGCTCTGGCCGAATTCCTCGGCGGGGATGAGACCATAGATTTTGTCAACAAGAAGGGCCGCACCGATTGCGACGGTTTCAGCCTCGAATACAGCCTCTTTTCCACCTTCATCAAGTCGGGCAATGAGGTTTATAATATTTACAGGCCGGTGGTATTCCGGGATGGCGCCTTCATGGTGCCCCTTCGCTATATGCCCTCGGTCTTAAACCAGGTCTCGAATTTCGAATTTACTCTGTCGGGCAGGAAACTCGAGGTCAAGAAATCGCAGTTCAATGTCACCGGCATCAACGCCTCACAGAAAATGAACGGCCTCCTAATCGAGATTTTGGCCGGCGACAGGCTCAAATACGATGCGCTCAAGACCGATGATAACTGGTTGGTGGTGACTATAATCGATGGCAAGATTGATTCCGCGGCCTTCGCGGGCAGGATACCGGTGAAGTCTATTTATGAGATCAGGACATATCAATTCGTTAATTCCTGCCAGGTCTCCATCAGGCTGCGCCCAAAGGATTTCACTTTCACCTCGAAAGTGAAAGAGGATCCATACAGAATTCAGATTCTTATCAGGGGAGATGGCTTCTCCGATCCCGCCGCGATCATCGAAGATAACAGTTATAACGAACAATCCGACAACCCGATAGATGTCATCATAATCGACCCCGGCCACGGGGGACAGGACAACGGCGCCGTGGGGCCGTCCTCAGCCAGGGAAAAAGATATTGTTCTCAAGATCGCAAAACACCTTTTCAAACTGCTGAGGGATGACGGGCGATTCAAACCGGTGCTTACCAGACAGGACGATGTCTTTGTGCCCCTCTCGGAGCGCGCCGAGCTGGCTAATTCCCTGGGCGGAGACTTGTTGATCTCGATCCATGCCAACGCCGCGTCAAATAAAAAAGCATCGGGAATTATCGCTTTTTTCCTGGCGGAGGCCAAAACCGATCAAGCTCGGGCTACGGCCTCACTTGAAAATAGCTCGATACGATTCGAGAATCTCGAGGACCAGAAGAAATACAATTCGGATATCGATTTCACTTTGCGAGATATGATGCAGTCCGAGTTTCTAAGGGAATCGGCCGACCTGGCCGATATCATTCAATCGAACATGTCTGCTTTGACCGGGCTGGGTTCACGCGGTGTCGACCAGGCCGGATTTTTCGTGCTTGATAAGGCCTATATGCCGGCTATTCTGCTCGAAACTGGTTTCATATCGAACAAAACCGATGAGAAGCGTTTGAAAGATGATTCCTTTCAGAAGAAAACGGCCAAGGCTATTTACGATTCGATAATCGGCTTTAGAGAGAAATATGAGAGACAACAGCGGACATCGCAATAAAGCCATAGGGATTTTCGATTCTGGTATCGGCGGCCTGACGGTCGCCAGGGAGATTTTCAGGCTCCTTCCAAACGAGAATGTCGTTTATTTCGGTGATACCGGGCGATATCCGTATGGTCCGCGCTCGCCCGAAATCGTGCGCAAATTCGCCAGGCAGGATGTTAACTTCCTTATCGAGCAAGGGGTCAAATTCATCGTGGTGGCCTGCAATACCGCCTCGAGCCTGGCCCTCGAATATATCAAACGAATCTACAACGTTCCCATGCTTGGAGTGATTGAACCCGGCGCCAGAGGTGCCATCGAAAAGACAGCGTCCAACAGGATCGGCGTCATAGGAACCCATGGGACCATTAGCTCGAAAGCCTACGATAAATGCCTTCGGGCCCTCGATGGTTCGCTCAAGATATATTCCCGGGCCTGTCCTCTCTTTGTGGCGCTGGCGGAGGAGGGTTATATCGATCGACCCGCCACGCGGCTAATCGCCGAGGACTACCTCAGAGATATCAAGCGAAAAAGCATCGATACTCTTATTCTCGGATGCACCCATTACCCGCTTCTAAAGAAACCGATTGCCGATATTATGGGTCGCGGGGTGCGACTGATTGACTCGGCCGAGGAGACGGCCAGGGCGACCCGCCAGGCGTTGTTGGAATCGGCCTTGACCAGTCCATCGGCGGGGCCCGGCAAGCGGCAGTTTTTTGTTTCCGATTCGCCCGACAAGTTCAAAAAGGTGGGCCAACTATTTCTGGGCAAGAAAATAGGAAAAGTTGGACTGGTGGATATCAATTCCTATTGAGCACCAGCGCTGATAATATAAAATTCATGCCCAAACTGATTCTGGCGACAAACAATTCCCATAAGATTTCCGAGATCTGCGCGATCCTATCCTGCAGTGGCATCGAGATTCTATCGGCAAGGGACTTCCCCGATTTCCCTCAGGTGGAGGAGACTGGCAAGACCTTGGCGGAGAATGCCCTGCTCAAGACCAGGGCCGCCTGGAATAGATATCACCTGCCGTCAGTTGCCGATGATACCGGGTTGGAGGTCGATTATCTGGGTGGTGCCCCGGGAGTCTACTCCGCCAGATTCGCCGGACCGGGCGGCAGCTTCGCCGACAATAACAGAAAGCTCCTTGATCTCCTGAGAGGTGTGCCAGAACACTTGCGGACGGCCCGCTTTAGGACAGTTATCGCGTTTGTCGACCAGGTCGGGGGAGAGCATTTGGTGGAGGGTGTCTTGAGAGGTCGAATTGCCGCAACACCTATCGGGGAATACGGATTCGGTTATGATCCGATATTCCTGGTCGAGGAGACGCGCAGAACCCTGGCGCAGTTTCCCTCGCATGAGAAAAATACGATATCGCATCGCAGTCGGGCGCTGACCAAGATTCGGGCAGTCATCCTTCGGGACCTTACGGGACTTGATTCGATAAACGAGCCTTGACCGGTCGGTCGCGGTATTTTATATTATGCTTTCGACGGGGCGTGGCGCAGCCTGGTAGCGCACTTGCTTTGGGAGCAAGGTGTCGGAGGTTCAAATCCTCTCGCCCCGACATTATTCAAAGGATGATTGATATTAGACGCCCCCGTAGCTCAACTGGACAGAGCAACTGCCTTCTAAGCAGTAGGTTCGCCGTTCGAGACGGCG
>Ga0154764_1159_pt1 | contig 36578 bp, 36 predicted proteins | sample Rifle2008BG16ft_FD_105772 | JGI IMG/M metagenome (GOLD analysis project Ga0154764, IMG submission 105772) | candidate division Zixibacteria bacterium RBG_16_53_22
CTCGATGTCTTGAACGAGAGAACATGGGAGCTCGAGAAATCGCAGGCGCAACTCAGCAATATATATGAAACCACGCGAGCCCTATCCGGGATTCTCGAGATGGACAGGCTACTTCAGGAGATTCTGAATGTCGCCCATAGGATTTTTCGACTCCAGAAATGTCAGGTCTATCTGACCAACGTCGCGGCCGACTGCCTCTATCTCTATGCCAGCCTCAATAACTCCAACAAGCGCATATTCGAGAAGCCGCCGATGCATGTAAGGGATACCAGCCCGTTGATGGAGGTTGGCGACAGGACGGCTCTCTTCAAGCAGCTGAATTTCGATAATGGCGAAGGCGGCGCCGATTTCCTCGATATCCCGCTGGTTTCGCGGGGGAAACTCATCGGCATCGTCAGGGTGGTCACCGAAAAGGGAAACATGCCGACCGAGCGCGAGAGACACCTTCTCATGATTTTCGCCAACGCCGCGGCGGTGGCTATCGATAACTCTCTCTTGCATAAGAAAACCGAAGAACTTACAATAACGGATGCGCTGACCGAACTGTACAATTACCGGTTTTTCCGGAACAAACTCGCCGACGAGCTTCGGCGCGCCGACCGATATCGGCAGAGATTTTCACTCTTGATGATGGACCTGGATCATTTCAAGAAGGTCAACGATGCCTTTGGACATCAGACCGGGAATATTGTCTTGCGCGAAATCGCCAATGTCATTAAGCTGTGTGTGCGTGATGTCGATATTGTGGCCCGCTATGGAGGCGAGGAGTTCGCGGTGATTCTTCCCCAGACCGGGGATCAGGACGCGCTTGTAATTGCGGAGCGAATCAGGGTGGCCACCGAAAAGGCGTTCTTCTCCGACGCCCAGGGACATCGGGACCTGCAGATCACTGTCTCGATCGGAGTGGCGAGTTACCCCAACGGAGTTCACACGCTCGATCAATTGCTCGAGAAGGCCGATAAGGCGCTCTATCAGGCCAAGGCCGACGGCAGGAATCGAGTGCACATGGCCAATACCGAAAAGAGAATTTCGGTTAATGTTCCCGTATGACAGAGGTTTTCAATCCAGCCAACTTCCTCATACTGGGCTTCGATGGCCTGGAGCCATCTAATAAATTCCTGAATTTAATCCAGAATAGCCCGCCCGCGGGATTCCTTCTTCTGGGCCATAACTTTCATGATCTGGAACAACTGCGCTCTCTTGTGGCAGGCTTGAAATCGGCCTGCAGCGAAAGGACAATCCTGGCCGTCGACCAGGAGCCGGGGCGTGTCCAAAGGTTAAAGGGGACCTTTCCATTATCGAGGAAGCCATCGTATTATATCAAGCAGGGCGGCCTGACTGAATTCCGCGCCTGGTGTGGCGCCACAGCCGACATGATGGCCATGGCCGGATTAAACATGAACCTGGCCCCGGTTGTCGACCTGAATATTATTGCCGGCAAAAATTCCGTGCTGAGGGATCGGGCATTCGGCGACAATCCAGGGAGGGTTTCGGAATTTGGAGAGGTCCTAATCGAGGAATTCAAGAGTCGCGGCGTTACTACCTGTGCCAAGCATTTCCCCGGGCTTGGGGGAGGTTCCGGAGATCCGCACCAGGTGTTGACCAGGTCAGATGAAACCCTCGAACGGTTTCTTGATTTTCACTGGAGGCCGTTCAGAGCGGCTATCGAATCCAACGTGGTTTGTGTTATGACTACCCATATGCTGGCGCCTGCCATCGATCCCGAAAACTGCGCCACGTTTTCGAGCAATGCGGTCAGCCATCTTAGAAATACGCTGGGCCATCGCGGGCCGATAATATCCGACGATCTTTGCATGTCTGGGGCGAGGACCGGTTATACGATAGGCGAGGCGGCGGAAAAATCACTTTGTGCAGGACATAATCTCCTGATCATCTCCAAGAACATCGACTTGCAAATTCAAGCGATAGATTCGATTCGAAGGCGTTGTGCCGTGGATCCCAATTTCATGAAATTGGCCATCGAAAACGAGAAAGCGTTGGAAACCTTCAAGAATGCACTCTAATTTTCTCACCCATCTAAAATCGGGCAAAAGCCTGAATATTCTCGGGATCAATTCCGGCACCAGCGCCGATGGCATAGACATGGCGCTATGCAGATTCGCAACCGGCAAACCCAGGATAATATCATGCGCCACTCGTCCTTTCGGTCATCGCCTGACGGCCAGGATTATTTCGGCGGGGGAACCGAATTTCAACAATGGGGTCGAGTGGTTGAGGCTCGATGCCGAACTTGGGGAGATTCTTGGTGAAAACGCAAGAAGATTTATTAACAGGGCTGCCAGGCTTGATATTCGTATCGACCTGATAGCCGTTCATGGGCAGACCGTTCGCCATCTGCCGGACAATACCTCTCACAGGATAACATATCAAGTGGGAGATGCCGCCCGAGTGGCGCGGATAACGGGCCTTCCGGTCATAACCGATTTCAGGCGCTCCGATATCGCGGCCGGCGGTGAGGGAGCGCCCTTGTCTCCAATACTGCATGAGGCCCTGTTCAGGCATAGAAGCTTATGGCGGGCGATTGTCAATATTGGGGGAATATCGAATGTGACGGTGCTTCCGCCCTTTGGTTCAAAGTCCAGGCCTTTCGCGGCCGATTGCGGCCCCGGCAATATGCTGACAGATCGGGCAGTGCAAAACCTCTACGGTAAGGCCTATGATAGAGGCGGAAAGATTGCGCTATCGGGGGGCTCTCGCCCCGACGTGGTAAGGAAATTTCTGGCTGATCCGTACTTTTTGAGGAAACCTCCCAAATCGACAGGCCGAGAGTATTTCGGGGAGCCGTATTTGGAAAAGGTGATGCGACAACTCGGGAAAGCATCGCCCGAGGATATTGTCGCGACCCTTACTGAAATCACGGTTGGGGCCATGGCCGATTTCTTATCGGGATTTTGCCCCAGGGTCGAGGAAATATACCTTTGCGGTGGAGGCGCCCATAACAAGGCTATCCTTGGCAGGCTTCGCTCAATAATACCAAATGTCAGAGTATCGACAACCACCGACCTTAAGTATGACCCCGATTACCTGGAGGCCCTGCTCTGGGCATATCTTGCCTGGCGTTTCATGAAAAGGCAGCCCGTGTCGGCGCGCGGCTATACCGGAGCGAAAAAACCCTATATTCCGGGCAGGCTATGTCTGCCGTAAGATCAATTCTCAGTTCCCTGGTGATTGTTCTTATCTTATGCGCGAATTTGGCGGCCCAGGATTATCTTGACAGATTATCGAAAAGGTTTAAGCGCGAGATTCCCATTCAATTGTACGAGGGGTCAGAGGGGAGAATTGGAGTCAGGGGAGAAGCGGTCATCGAGTGCTACCGGGGCCTGAAACTTGTGGAGATTTTCTATTTTTCGACCGATATCAAATTTCGCTATCGCAATAATGGCATAGAGATCAGCGATGAAGACGATATCTTGACTTATGGCCTGGCAGAGGTTCGTGTCAAGCCCCGTCATGGATCGTCACTTGTGACGTTCAATGGCCGGGCCTATCGTGGCTATATTAAATGCAAGTACCAGAATTCCCCGGAAAAAGCCCTAATCCTCAACATGGTGGATATCGAGGATTATCTCCGGGGGGTCCTGCCGGCGGAAATTGGGGAAAGGGCCCCGGACGAATACGAGGCTGTCAAGGCGCAAGCCGTAGCGGCTCGAACCTACGCTGTCTGGAGGCTGACCGATAATGAGTTCTCGGGGTATCTCTCTCCCACGGTGGCTGACCAGGTTTACACCGGGTTTGACACCGAGAAGGAGTTTCTCAGCCGGGGGATAGAGGAAACCAGGGGAGAGATAATGATATTCGAGGGCCGGCCAATCGCCGCCTTTTATCATGCTGTCTGCGGGGGGCACACCTCGCCCGTGGAGAAGATATGGCCGGAGCGCAATCCGGCCGATTATCTTGTCGGGGCCGATGATGACACTTTTTGCACTTGGGCAAAAACCTACTCCTGGAGCGAGTCATATACTTTAGAAAGGCTAAGGGAAACGCTCATCAGGTATTTCACAGGCAAAAACGGCGCCAGGGCCAGGGATTTTGAATCGATAAACGATCTTAAGTTTGCCATTGACAAGAGGAGCGGCCGGGTGGAGATGATGGAGGTCAACACTGATGCCGGCGTGTTCCGCGAAACCAGCGACAGGATCCGCTGGGTCTTCTTAAGAGCGTCACCTGCGGGAGCGATTCTGCCCTCAACTAATTTCACGCCGCACAAGGTGGTCGTCGAAGGTAAGCTGGCAGGTCTGGAGATATCGGGTCTCGGCAATGGCCACGGGGTAGGTATGTGCCAATGCGGGGCCATCGGACGTTCGCGCGCAGGAGAGGAGTACGATAGTATCCTGAAGCATTACTATGGCCCTATCAAGCTTGCTGAATTATATTGATGCGGATGATTTTCGGTGCGACCAAAAGAGGATTCGACATATCAATCATATCAAGTTTGCGCTGATTCAGGATAGTCCGGGCTCCGGCATAAGAGGACCATATCTGCAAAAGCTTCGGGAATTCGACCCGGATATAATCGCATTCCCGGAATATTATTTTGTTGGTCCGCCGTTCATCAATGTGACATCATCATATGTAATTCACGACGAGACACTGGAGCGCTTGCAGAACTGGTCTCGCGAGCTGGGGTGCATCATCGTGGGTGGGACCCTGGTGGCGGACGAAGGCGGCCGGAAGTTTAACCGGTGCTACATCTTTGATCGTGGCCGGACAGTCGGACATTACGACAAGATACATCTGTTTCGCGGCGAGGGTCAGGGGCTTTTGTCGCCGGGGACGGAGTACCGGGTATTTGAGATCGGATCAATCAGAATCGGCCTGCTTATCTGCGCCGATGCCCTTTTCCCCGATTCATTTCGCAATATCAGAGGACTTAAGCCTGATCTGTTGTTCATACCCAATACCTCGAGATTCCGTGAGGGCGAATCGGTCGAAACGAAATTCAAGAGGGACATGGGCATTTTCGCCGCCGGCGCATCGGCCGCCGATACGATTGTGATCAAAGTAAGCGCCTCAGGAATATTGACCGGCCGCCGGCTGCAGGGCCGCAGCTTGATCGCTTTTCCAGGCAGCGTTGAATGGAGGATCGAGCCGCACAACGAGGATAAATCGGCACTGGCGCTGGCGACATCGAGCGGCGAAAAGACCAACCCCTCGCTTGACATTACAGTCTACCGCCCATAACTTGAAATATATGGTTCGTTTCAAACGATCGGGATTCAGGGTTATCGCCGTCTTGTCATTGTTGGCCCTCTTAGGCTCGGTGCTGGTATTGATTCAGCGATCCGAAAAGGCCGCGCGATTCAATATTCGCCTGCCGGGCGCCGGCGGCGCCTATAATTATCGTTACGACGAAACCAATCGAAATTCCACCGATCCGGTGATCGATTCCATGGCACTGGCGCGATCCCTCAATTTGAGTATCGCCATCGATTCCGAGAAGATCGATATCAATCAGTGCGGCTATTTCGATTTCGAGGCGCTTCCGGGGATAGGTCCGGCGTTGGCGGATAACATAATATCGTACCGTGACAGTGTCGGCAAATTCCGCAGTGTCGATGAGCTCTTGAATGTCAAAGGCATTGGCCCGTCCAAGCTGAACCTCGTTCGGGACATGGTAGTGGCAAAATGATTCTCGGCGTTGCCATCGAGACCGATTCTCTGCTGCTGGCCGCTCATTCCGGCCGGGACACCGAACCCCGATTCCGCACATTTACGATTAAAGGGAAAACGGTGGACGAGGGCGCTGACCACGCCGGCTCGATATGGGAGCAGGCCGGCGACGATGCCCGGCAGTTTCTTATTCAGGCCGAACAGATAGTTTTCGCGCTGCCGGCCAGGACCTGCTATCTGAAGAGAATTAGTATCGAAAACCGGCTTATTCGGGAAAAGCCCGATTATCTGAAATGGGTGGCCGGCAATCATCTGCCCGGGAAGCTCGACGATTATTATTTCGACTTCATTCCTCTAAGACAGAGTTTTGATGCTGCCAGAACCGAAATGCTCCTCCTCGCCACGACATCAAAGCGATATGATGAATTTTCAAGAAAATTAATCGCCGGGGAAAACCGCAATATGAAGTTCATTCCCGAGCAGATCGGCCTGGTGCAGGTAGTGGAGAAGTCGCTGAACAGCGAGGAGTTTGCACAAGCCGGAATTGTCGACTGCCGCCCAAACGGCATCCTGGCCGTATTCGCCAGGAATAGCCGCTTTGACCATAGCCGGCTATTTAATAATTCGTCGTCTAAAAAAACCGAAATTGCTGCGGATATCGAGACATATTTCTTGAGCCGGGCCGATTCCTCCGAGGCATTGCCCCTGGTAATCACCGGTTTTACCGGATGTTTCACAACCGGCTGGTCGCCGGTGGTCCCGGCATTCATGGGAATACATAATCTGGAATATGCCGGCGCCTGGGGGGTGGCTGATTTTGTCATGCAGAACTTGTCTTTGCCAGGCCAGGGGACAGCGCAAGTCCGATGAAAATCGCGGGCGGCCAATACAAGGGTAGAATCATAAAGGTGCCCAAAATTCGCAATATCAGGCCCTCGACCGAAAAGACCAGAGAAGCGATCTTCTCGGCATTGGGGGCCGATATCATCGATTCCACGGTGGCTGATCTATTCTGCGGGTCGGGCGCGCTTGGACTGGAGGCTCTCTCCAGGGGCGCCTGCCAGGCCCTTTTTGTGGATAGCAATCATGGCGCTGCCGTCGCTGTAAGGGAGAGCATCAAGGGGCTTGGGGTCGGAAATGAATCCAGGGTCATGACAATGAACGTGTTCCATTTAAGGCCCAAACATTTGCAGGGGGTCGGCATAATATTCGCCGACCCGCCGTATAGAGGGGGATATGCCCGGAAGCTCCTGACTTTATTGTCCTTGCCAAATTTCAACTGGTATGGGATATTGATTTTAGAACACGAGGCCGAATGGGAGAATGATGGGATCGAATTTCGGCTCCTGCGGCGGCTCAATTTCGGGGATACGTCGGTAAGTTTTTTGATCCGAAATAGGCTGGACGAAAAAGCCGGCCACCAGAAAGGAAATAGCGATGGGTGAAATTGCCCTGTACCCGGGAACATTCGATCCGGTTACGCTTGGACATATAGATATCGTCAAAAGGGCCAGGAAAATATTCAGCAGCCTGGTTGTGGCGGTGGCGGAGAATCCGCAAAAAAGCCCGCTGTTTTCGGTTGAGGAGAGGATGGAGCTCATAAGGACGGCGACCGCTGATATCGATGGGATAACAGTTACCTGGTTCAACGACCTGACCGCCAGATTTGCCAGATCGATAAATGCCACCGTAATCATCCGCGGCCTGCGGGCCGTCTCGGATTTCGAGTTCGAGTTCCAGATGGCGTTAATGAACAGGAAGATCGAGCCCTTAGTCGAGACGGTGTTCTTGATGCCCAATGAGAAATACAGTTATCTGTCATCCTCGCTGGTAAAGGACATTGCCAGGCGCGGCGGCGATATCTCCTGTTTCGTGCCCGAGGTCGTCGGGGCCGGGCTCAAGGCGAAATTCGGCGCTTAGCGTATTCATGAAAAGCTCACCAAATTCGGGAGGAAAATGATCGACGAGCTGAATGAAATATTGAAGAATAGAAGAATAAAACTCGAGCAACTCAGGGCCAGGAATATCAACCCCTATCCTTACCGATTCGAACGCACGCATATGTCATCGCAGGTGGTCGGAAATTTCGACCTCCTTGAAGCCAACGGAATTGCGGTGCGGCTCGCGGGACGATTAATGAGCATACGAAGCCATGGCAAAACGTTATTTGCCCATATCAAGGATAGCGGCGGCTTAATTCAAATCTATCTGCGCAAGGACGACGTTGGCGAGGAGATGTTCGAGATCTTTACGCTTTTCGACCTCGGCGACATAATCGGCGTGGAGGGCACGGTTTTCAGGACGAAAACCGGCGAGATCACAATCCGGGTCGCGCAATTCGAGCTTCTCACCAAGGCGCTCCGGCCGCTGCCGGAGAAATGGCACGGCCTTCAAGATAAGGAGCTTCGTTACCGCAGGCGCTATATCGATTTGATTGCCAATCCCGAGGTCTTGGAGGTTTTCAAGGCCAGGACGAAAATTACCAATCTGATGCGGCAGTTTCTTGACGAGCGCGGATTCCTCGAGGTCGAGACACCGGTGCTGCAGCCGGTTTACGGCGGCACCAACGCCAGGCCTTTCGAAACCCACTTGAATGCGCTCGACCTTAAGCTATATCTTCGCATTGCCGATGAGCTCTACCTGAAGAGGCTTGTCATAGGCGGCATAGAGAAGGTCTATGAGATTTCCAAGGATTTCCGCAACGAGGGAATGGATCGCAATCATAACCCGGAATTCACCATGCTCGAATTCTATTGGGCCTATGCCGACTACAACGACCTGATGAAACTTATCGAGGAGATGTATTTCAGGGTTGCCACGCTGGTTTTGGGTACTGAGAAAATTATCAGGGGCGAAAATGAAATAAACCTGGCCCCGCCATTTAAAAGGATGCCATACTTCAAGGCTATGGCGGAAAGCGTCGGAGAGGACATTTTCGACGCTGATGAAAAGCAACTGCAAGAAATAATGACCGCCCGCGGCATGACGCTTCCCACCTCGAGGATATTCGGCCGCGGTGCCTACCTCGACGAGCTCTGCAAGGAGCTGGTCGAGCCAAAGCTCATTCAGCCGACATTCCTGGTCGACTATCCGATAGAGCTCTCGCCTTTAGCCAAGAAACATCGCGCCAACCCGCGCCTGGTGGAGCGTTTCGAACTGTATGTCGATGGCGTGGAATATGGCAATGGTTTCTCGGAGTTGAATGATCCCGACGATCAGCGCTCGCGCTTTCAAGGCCAGCAGGCAGGGCGAAAACCCGGTGACCTGGAGGCCCATCCTGTCGACGATGATTTTCTATTCGCTCTCGATCATGGCATGCCGCCAACCGCCGGTTTCGGCCTGGGTGTCGACCGCTTCGTGATGCTCTTGACCGGATGTCATTCTATCCGCGATGTCATCTTCTTTCCCATCATGAAACCGGAGCCTGAGATTCAATCGCTCGACAAGGAAATACTTTAGGCGATGTCGCTTGAATTCTTCATCGCCCGGCGATATTTCACCTCGCGCCACCGGCAGGGATTCCTGTCCCTTCTCGGGTCGATCTCCATTATAGTGGTTCTTCTCTCGACCGCTTCGCTGCTCATTGTGCTTTCGGTCATGAATGGATTCGAGACCGAAGTGCGCAACCGGATCATAGGCACCATGGCTCACGTGATGGTGTCATCGAAATTCCTGGGCGGCATCGAGAACTGGCCGGAGATCGAGCAGCAAATTCAGGAAGTCGATGGCGTAGTTGCTACCAGTCCGGTGGTAATTGAAAAATCCGCTATATCATCAAAATACGAAACCGATGGCATAGTTGTTCGTGGAATCATCCCCGAAAGGGAGAAAAACGTCACCGATATCGAGGAGTATCTTCTCACACAGGACTTGAATTTCGATACGGTCGACAGCAACTTCGTGGGAATTTGGCTGGGGATCAATCTGGCTACGCGCCTCAATGCCACCATCAACGAAAAAGTTCGACTCTATTCGCTTAAGGATGTCAGCGGCGGCATGGCCGGCTTCTCCCCGAAAATCATGCCGTGCATGGTCGTGGGACTGATCGAAACCGGCATGTCGACCTACGATGATAACTTCGTCTATATGCCGCTATCGGCCGCACAGGAGCTTTTCGAGCTCGGCGACGCGGTTACCATTGTCGAGGTCAAGACCAGGGATTTTTTCAATGCCAACGATGTCGCGGTTGCCATAGAAGAGAAGCTCGGCTTAAGGTATACCGCCACCGATTGGAAAGACTTCAATCGAAATCTATTTTCCTGGATGACACTTGAAAAGTGGATGATGTTTCTGGTACTCATGCTCTTTGTGCTGGTGGCGGCCAGCAATATTATCGCTCTCCTGATTATGATGGTTCTGGCCAAGAGGGCCGATATCGGTATCCTGATGGCCACCGGACTCTCCCGAAGGCGGGTCAGGAGAATTTTCGCCTACCAGGGCCTGATAATTGGTACCGCCGGCGGAATACTGGGAGTCTCGATAGGTGCCATTCTTTGCATGATTCAGAAGAAATACTCATTAATCGCCTTGCCGAGCGATATCTATTTTATATCGGCTTTGCCCATCGATATCCGCGTTTTGGACATAGCGCTGATTCTTGTCCTGGCCGTGCTGATAGGCTTGCTTTTTTCAATCTATCCGGCTTTAAGAGCATCGCGCCTGGACCCGGTTAACATAATCCGTTATGAATAAGGCAGGATAAGCGTGAGCGAATTTATCCTATCAGTCAAGAATATTATGAAGAGATTCCCCTGGGGGGAGGGATACCTGGAAGTCCTGAAGGGAGCCAGCCTGGAAATAGAATCCGGTAAGCTCACCATCCTTTCGGGGCCTTCGGGTTCAGGGAAAAGCACCCTTCTGTACATAATCGGTGGCCTGGAACGGGCGGAATCAGGTGAAGTGACATTTCAAGGGGAGTTGCTTAACTCCTATAATGATAACAAATTAGATGATTACAGGAATCGCCGGATTGGGTTTGTATTCCAGATGCACTACCTGCTTCCCGATTTTACGGCGCTTGAAAATGTAACCATGCCGGCGCTTATCGGGGGGGAGTCGTACGCCGCAGCCAGAGACAGGGCCTTGTCTCTGTTGAGCGACCTTTCCTTGCTGGAACGACGCGATCATTACCCTAACCAGCTTTCTGGTGGCGAACAGCAAAGGGTAGCCATAGCCAGGGCCCTGGTTAATTCGCCGCAGCTGATTCTGGCGGACGAGCCGACCGGAGACCTCGATCGGGAAAACGCCGGACTTCTCTTAAAGTTATTTCGGAAACTTGTCGACCATACAGGTGTAAGTATATTAGTGGCAACACATGACGCCGAATTGGCGGGGAAGGGCGATATAGCCTATAATCTATATGATGGCAGAATTATTTGCTCCAAAGGTCTTGCACATGACTAATCCTCGTCGCATAATAATAGGTTGGGAACAGAGAATTAGCGTATTAAGTTCAAGTAGATGAGGGACAAAAGGTAAGATGCTCTGTCAGGATTGCAATCAAAATGAATCTACGGTTCATTTGACGCAAATAATCAACAATAAGAAGCTGATGCTGAATCTTTGCAAAGATTGCGCCGAGAAAAGGGGATTCCATTCACCATTCGAACATATGCCTTTCCCGCTGGCGGAACTGGTGACTGGAATGGTGGGGACTGTCAAAGGCTCATCGGCTTCCAAAGGGACCAAAAGGGCCCCGAAAGTTAGACGATGCCCTGCTTGTGGGATGTCATTCGAGGATTTTGGAAAGACAGGGCGGTTGGGATGCGGCGGATGCTATGACGCTTTTCGCAACGAAATGGCCGAGCTTTTGAGAAAGGTTCATGGATCTCCAAAACATCGCGGCAAAGGCAGCATGGAACCCAGCGAACTCATGAAGCCTGTCAAAGAAGAGAGACGGCTCAGAGACGAGTTGAAGAAAGCTGTTGCCGACGAGGATTTCGAGAAGGCGGCAAATATCAGGGATCAGATCAGGGCATTGCCCGAGGCGGAGTAGGCGATATGGCGAAGATTCTGCTTGAAGAAATGGCCAAGAAGCCGGCCCCCTGGCTGAGCGGCAACGGTCCCGATTCCGCGGTCGTGTTGTCATCGAGAATTCGTTTGGCGCGGAATATATCGGATTTTCCATTCCCGCCCTCGGCTTCCTCCGATATTCGCGAGAGGATCATAGACCTCATGCAAAGCGCCTTTTCGAGGATTCAAAATCTGAAAAAGGGAACATTTTTCCGCTCCGGAGATATTGATAATTTGCATCAGATGTTTCTGGCTGAAAGGCATCTGATTTCGCCGCAATTCATGATCGACGGAGGCGGCCGGGGCCTATTTATCGATGATAAGGAGAAGATCTCCATCATGCTCAATGAGGAGGACCATATCAGGTTGCAGGTTCTTTCATCGGGCATGTCGCTTCATGAGTGTTGGGACCTTGCCAATAAAGTCGATGACGAAATCGGGCGTATTCTGCAGTTCGACTATGACGAGGAGTTCGGATTCCTCACCGCCTGTCCGACCAACGTGGGGACCGGCCTGCGGGCATCCCTCCTGATCCACCTACCGGGCCTGGTGCTGACCCGCGAGATCGACAATGTCATCAACCGCATCTCGAAGGTCGGCTTGATGGTCAGGGGATTCTATGGCGAGGGCACCGACGTGCTTGGCAACCTTTTCCAGATCGCCAACCAGACGACCCTGGGAAGAACCGAGGACGAAGTGATCGACTCCCTCACCAAGATTTCGGCGCAGATCATAGAATACGAGAGAGGCGCGCAGGAGACGCTTATGAAGGACGCGCCCGAGCAGATAGAGGACAAGGTCTGGCGTTCCTATGGGATATTGATGCACGCCCGGGTGCTGACATCGAACGAGGTTATGAACCTGCTTTCGGCGCTCCGGCTGGGGTTGTCCCTGAGCCTTATCGATAAGTTCGATTTCAGGACGTTAAACGAGCTATTGATTATAACTCAGCCCGCGCATTTGCAGAAATACGTGGGCCGTGAAATGGATACAACCGAGCGCGACATGGTTCGCGCCGACCTGATTAGACAGCGTTTGGCTGACTTTAAGCAGGCTTGAGTTTTTAGAAAGGTGTAATGACGATGAACGAGATGTTCACCGAAAGAGCGCGAAAAGCAATCGAATTTGCCCGCGATGAGGCCGCCAGGCTCAAGCATGATTATATCGGGACCGAGCATCTACTTCTGGGGCTGGTTCGTCTCGGTGAGGGCATGGCCATAGAGATCTTGAGGAATATCGGCATAGAGTTGGGCGAGTTGAAAGGATCTGTCGAGGAGATAGTGCAACCCTCGGGCGGGACCATGCAGATGGGGCAATTGCCCCTGACCGCCAGGGCCAAGAAGACCCTCGAGGTCTCCGGTAACGAGGCCCGAGCCCTCAAATCCAAGGATATCGACACCGAGCATATCCTTCTGGCCCTTCTGAAGGACGAGGAAGGAGTGGCGGCGCAGGTGCTCTCTATGTACGATGTCGATTATAAAGAGGCCTATGAGGAGCTTCGCAATATCCAGACCGGGAAGCCGTCGGCGTTTGGCCACAAGCGCAAGAAATCCAAGACGCCGGCGCTCGACCATTTCGGCCGCGATTTGACCGAATTGGCCCGTCGCTCGCAACTTGATCCGATTATCGGCCGCGAGAACGAGATCGAGAGGGTCACCCAGATTCTATCTCGCCGCAAGAAGAACAATCCGGTGTTAATCGGCGAGCCGGGTGTCGGTAAGACTGCGATCGCCGAGGGGTTGGCCCAGCGCATTGTCGAGGGCAAGGTTCCGCAGGTGCTCGAGGATAAGAGAATCGTGACGCTCGATATGGCCTCGCTGGTGGCCGGCACCAAATATCGCGGTCAGTTTGAGGAGCGCCTCAAGGCGGTTATGAATGAAATTTTAAATTCCAAAGATGTCATTATTTTCATAGACGAGTTGCATACCATAGTCGGGGCCGGCGGCGCCGAGGGTTCGCTCGATGCCTCCAATATTTTCAAGCCGGCTCTGTCGCGGGGTGAGTTGCAGTGTATCGGCGCCACGACTCTCAATGAGTATCGCAAATATATCGAGAAGGATGGCGCCCTCGACCGCAGGTTCCAGACTGTCATGATCGATCCCCCGACGACGCAGGACACCATAAAGATCCTCAAGGGCCTGCGCGAGAAATACGAGGAACATCACAAAGTGATCATCACCGATGATGCGATAGACGCCGCCGTCCACCTCTCGGACCGATACATATCCGGCAAATTCCAGCCCGACAAGGCGATCGATATTATCGATGAAGCCGGTTCGAGAGCGCATTTGACCGCATTCACCAAGCCTGAGATATTCGGCAAGCTCGAGGACGAGGTGATCGAATATGGCAAACAGAAAGAACAAGCCGTAAAGAACCAGGAATTCGAAAAAGCCGCCCAGATGCGCGATACCATCAAGCTGAAAAAGGAAGAGCTCGAGAGATTGAAACGGGAGTGGGAGGAGAAGAGAAATAAGGAGAGAACCGAACTCAAATCGGATGATATTTCTATCGTCATTTCCAAGATGACAGGTATTCCATTGTTTAAATTGGAAGAGAAAGAATCGCAAAAGCTGCTGCGCATGGAGGATGAGCTTAGCAAGCGCGTGGTCGGCCAGGAAGAGGCTATCCACGCTATCTCCAAGGCCATTCGCCGAACCAGGGCGGGATTGAAGGATCCACATCGCCCGATCGGCTCATTCATCTTCCTCGGTCCCACCGGCGTGGGGAAGACGGAGTTGGCCAAGGTTCTTTCGGAGTTCCTGTTCGAGGACCAGGATGCCATGGTCAGGATAGATATGTCGGAATATATGGAGAAATTCGCGGTCTCCAGGTTGATCGGCGCGCCTCCCGGATATGTTGGCTACGAGGAGGGCGGCCAGTTGACCGAGAAGGTTCGCCGCAAGCCATATTCAGTGGTGCTTCTCGACGAGATCGAGAAGGCCCATCCCGAGGTTTTCAATATCCTGCTGCAAATGCTCGACGATGGCCAGTTGACCGATTCGTTCGGGCGCAAAGTCGATTTCCGCAACACGGTCGTCATTATGACCTCGAACATGGGCACACGCGAGGCCCGCGTTGGCAAATCGCTTGGATTCCAGCATGCGGGTATCCAGACCGACTATGAGAAAATGAAAGGCCGCATCATTGATGAGATGAAACGGACCTTCAATCCCGAGCTTATCAACCGTATCGATGAGACGATCATTTTCCACGCGCTGGAACGACACCATATCATGGCCATCATCGATATTCTCCTCAAGGATATTCTTAAGCGGATGGAGGACAAGGCTATCACAGTTGAGCTTCGCCCCGACGCCAGGGAATTCCTGACCGATAAGGGCTGGGACCCGAGTTTCGGCGCCAGGCCATTGAAGAGAGCGTTGCAACGGCATCTCGAGGACCCGTTGGCCGAGGAGATTCTGCGCGGCGAGTACACCTCAAACTGCCACGTGATAGTTACCAAGCACGAGCTCGAGGACAAGCTTCATTTCGAAATCGTCCCCAGGAAGATGGGCGAGATCGAAGAGGAAACATCGAGGGCCGGCAAGTAGAGCTTCTGAGACGACATCTTAAGCCCCGGTATCTATCTTGGTAGATGTCGGGGTTTTTTCTTGGCCAAACGGAAGATTGAATATGTGAGATTTCCCGTAACATTCCCTCCCGAATTTTGTATATTACATAATTATGGCGGAATTTAAATTACGTTCCAATTTTCAACCGATGGGGGACCAGCCACAGGCAATCGCGGAGCTCACCGAGGGCCTGGCTCGGGGCGACCGATATCAAACTCTGCTTGGTGTCACCGGCTCCGGCAAGACATTCACAATGGCCAATGTCATTGCCAATAGCGGCCTGCCAACACTGGTTATATCGCATAACAAGACCCTGGCGGCTCAGCTTTTCGGCGAGTTGAAAGGCTTTTTCCCCGAAAACGCAGTTGAGTTCTTTATCAGCTACTACGACTACTACCAGCCCGAGGCCTATATTCCTACCACCGACGTTTATATCGAGAAGGACACCTCCATAAACGATGATATCGACCGCCTGCGTCTGCGGGCGACATCGTCATTGTTCGAACGCGATGATGTCATAATCGTGGCCTCGGTTTCGTGTATCTACGGCCTCGGCTCCCCGACTGACTATAAGGAAATGCTTGTCCACCTGGAGCAGGGCCTGCACTACGACCGCGACAAGCTTCTCAAGGACCTGATCGAAATCCACTACGTGCGCAACGATATCGAGTTCGGCCGCGGCCATTTCCGGGTGCGCGGTGACGTGATCGAGATTCATCCCGCCTACGAGGAAGAGGCGGTGCGGGTCGAATATTTTGGCGATGAGATCGAGCGGATTACGATAGTCAACATTGTCGACGGGCATGTTCTGGCACACAAGAATAAGCATTTTATATATCCGGCCAGACATTTCGTGACCGAGCCGGAGAACCTGGTCCGCGCCGTCAGCGCCATCGAAATCGAACTCGAGGAACGCCTGAAATTCTTCAAAGATAACGGCAAGCTCCTCGAGGCCCAGCGGCTGGAAATGCGCACCCGTTACGATATCGAAATGATGCGCGAAATCGGTTTCTGCTCGGGGATAGAGAATTATTCCAGGCACATTTCGGGTAGGCAGGAGGGCGATCCGCCCTATACTCTTCTGGATTATTTCCCCAAGAACTACCTGACCATCATTGATGAATCACATCAAACGGTGCCGCAGATCCGTGGCATGTTTCACGGTGACCGATCCCGCAAGGAGACGCTGGTGGAGTATGGTTTCAGGCTGCCCTCGGCGCTGGATAACCGTCCGCTCTTTTTTGAGGAGTTCGAACAGAAAACGCATCGGATGATTTTCGTCTCGGCTACGCCGGCCGATTACGAACTGGAGAAAAGCGGCGGCGTGGTGGTCGAGCAGATCATTAGGCCCACCGGCCTGGTTGACCCGATCATAATCATGAAGCCGATCGCCACCCAGGTGGATGACCTTATCGAGCAGATCAAGGTCCGCACGGCGCGAGGGGAGAGGGTGCTTGTCACCACGTTGACCAAGCGGATGTCGGAGGACCTGACCGACTATCTTCAGAACCTCGGGATCAAGGCGCGCTATTTGCACTCGGAAATTGATGCTATCGACCGTGTAGAGATACTCCGCGACCTGCGGCTGGCGGAATTCGACGTGCTTATCGGCATAAACCTATTGCGTGAGGGTCTCGACCTGCCGGAGGTGTCGCTGGTAGCCATACTCGATGCCGACAAGGAGGGATTCCTGCGCTCGGAGAGATCGCTGATTCAGACTGCCGGGCGCGCCGCTCGAAACAGGGCCGGTGAGGTCATTCTTTATGCCGATGAGGCCACCGATTCGATCAGGCGGGCGGTGCATGAAACCGAGAGGCGTCGAAAGATTCAGCTTGAATATAATGAGAAGCATGGTATCACTCCCCAGACAATCTTCAAGACTCGCGAGGAGATTCTTCGCGCAACGGCGTTTGCCGATGCCAAGACCGCGCCGCCGGAGATTTCGGCCGAGAACGAGATCGACGCGGTGGCCAAGCTCGAATATGAGGAAAGGATGCGCGCCCTGGAGCGAATGATGAAGCAGGCCGCCAAAGATATGCAGTTCGAAAAAGCGGCTCAACTGCGCGACGAAATTTCGCGCCTGCGGAAAGTGGTGGGAAGATGATAAGACAATATTTGAGATTGGCGGCCGCGGTTTGTCTTGCTGGGATCGTAATTTCCTGCGGAAAAACCGGCGTGGAACCGATTATGGACTCGAACGATTTCGACGCCATATACAATATCATCCGATATGACTGGCCGGATGCGTTTAATATCGATCTTATCGATTTCTCCGTGCCGGATACCACGAACCTTCTCGCCGGGCCGTTTCAGCCTATTTATTTCTGGCGCCGGCTAGACACTGATACGCAGGGAGTCGACATTCAAATTCATGAGCCTGAGCCTGATGACTCTCTGGGAACGGTGCGCTGGGCCGATGTCACATTCTGCAAGAATTTCCGAGGCTCGCTCGAAATTATTGCGATTGACACATCGAATGGTGGCCAAGACGAGGTCAGGCTCTCCAAGCCGTTTAATTTGACCGGGTATATCGATGCCATATTCGAAAAAGTCGGATTTGACTATAATACCCGTCGCGGATGGAAATTAAGCAGGATTGCGGATACGTTCTATGATGGCGGGGGGCCGTCGCTCGCGTTTAGTTACCGACCTGCCAGTCAGCCCGATTTAATATACGGACGCATCGATATTCCAATAAATGTCACAGCTCTTCCGGAACTGGACCCCGGCGATTCGATGGTGGTGAGAATCCTGACCAGCAACTCGGACCATAAGGTTACCATAAGATATAATTCGCCGGTAGGCATGGTAGCCCGATATGCGGCATTCGATAGCGCCTCGACCAACGGCGCGTATTTCAGCGCCGGCTTTGTAGTGCCATCTGGGCGAAGATTTGAACATCTACTCCTCGACATCTTGTCTATTGAATCGCTGAGTGATACAGTCGGTTACAGCGCGACATCTCGTGGAGCCATATTTCGGGTTGACAGAAATTAAGGAAATAAGCGGAACATGGTCCCTTCCCGAAATCGACCAAGAATTCGCTTTATTTGAAAAATGAAAATTATTATATTTCAGCCATTGGAGGAAATTTATGGCAAAGAGACAATCGTTTGCGGATAAGGCCAGCAAGAAAAAACACGTAGTTAATTGCCAGGTGTGCGGAAGCCCCATAACACCGACAGCGTTCATCTTGCCGCTGAATACCGATGCCGGCTCAGTTAAGTATAAAAGAAGCATAGTAGGTATCTGCAAGTGCAACCATAAGAAATACTACGGATAATATTAAGTTTCAGACGCACAAGCGCTTAACTGGCAACTTGGGCCTCCATTCGTCCGTTTGACGAGCAAGTAGCTTGTGAAACTTTTTACAAATAGGTTGACATTGGCGTTAAGGTAATTATATTCCCTTTACCAGTCAAAATTCTCAATAAGGCCCGGGGAGGATTTCGAATGCCGAAAATACAAGTCAATACTGCGCGCTGCAAGGGATGCGAATTGTGTATCCCGGCGTGCCCGAAGGACGTCATTGGACTTTCGAAAACCTTTTCCTCTACCGGATACTATCCGGCCACGATGGTTAAGCCGGAGGCTTGCAACGGCTGCAAACTGTGCGCTTACGTGTGCCCCGACGTTGCCATTACCGTGTACAAATAGGAAGGGTTGACAATGTCTGAAAAGCTTTTCATGAAAGGCAACGAGGCCCTGGCGGAGGGCGCCGTTAGAGCCGGTTGCCGTTTTTTTGCTGGATACCCGATAACGCCGCAAAATGAAGTGCCGGAATATATGTCATGGCGCCTGCCGGAGGTCGGCGGCACGTTCATTCAAGCCGAATCAGAAGTGGCCGCCATCAATATGCTGTTCGGCGCCTCTGCCGTCGGCACCAGGACTATGACGTCATCGTCGTCGCCCGGGATCAGTTTGAAGCAGGAGGGCATTTCTTATTGCGCCTCGGCTGAGTTGCCCATTTTCTATTCGAACATCGTTCGCGGTGGGCCGGGGCTGGGCAATATTGCACCCGCCCAGGGCGACTACTTCCAGTCCACTCGGGGTGGTGGTCACGGCGACTACCGCGTATTCGTAATGGCCCCTAAGAGCGTCTCCGAGATGGCAAATTTCCCTCGCAAATGCTATGAGGTCGCATTCAAATACCGCATACCAACAATGATATTAGCTGACGGTATCCTGGGGCAGATGATGGAGCCGTTGGAATTCGATTTCGAGCCGATCGATCCAAATACTCTGCCATTGCCGAGTTGGGCCCTGCGCGGCACCAACGGCGGCGAACGTCGCACCGTGAAATCGTACGACCTCAGGCCAAGCGCCATGGAAGCCTGGAATTTCCGGCTCGAAAAAAAGTATAACGAGATAATCGAAAAAGAGGTCAAATTCGAGACTGTCAAAATAGAGGACGCCGATATAATCCTGGCTGCCTATGGAACCGCCGCCAGGATCTGCGAATCGGCTCTGATGCTTGGCCGGCGCGAGGGTTTGAAGATCGGCCTGGTGCGCCCCATCACGGTTTGGCCTTTCCCGACGCAGGTATTTAGAGACCTGGCCAGGCGGGTCAGGAAATTCCTTGTGGTTGAAATGAGCCTGGGTCAATTTGTCGAGGATGTCCAACTTTCCATAAATGGCAAGGCCGAGATTCACCTGCACAAGCGCCCCGCCGGGGGAATCCCCACTGGCGAGGAAGTTCTCGAGGTTACCAGGAAGGTATTGGCGGGCGACGAATCCAAGGTCTTTGCCAGGCCATAAGGAATTGGAGAATATAATGGAAAAAATAGTATTTGAGCAAACTTCGGGTTTGACCGACGTGCCCATGCGCTATTGCCCGGGGTGCGGTCATGGAATCGTGCATCGGCTGGTCGCGGAATGTTTTACCGAACTCGGCATGAAGGAAAAGACGATCGGCGTGGCTCCGGTGGGATGTTCTGTTTTCGCCGACGAGTATTTCAATGTCGACATGATCCAGGGCGCTCATGGTCGGGGTCCGGCGATTGCGACCGGTATCAAGCGCAACAGGCCGGAATGTCTTGTTTTCTCGTACCAGGGCGACGGCGACCTGGCCTCGATCGGCATGGCCGAAACGATCCACGCTGCCGCTCGATCCGAGAATATCACGATCATCTTTATCAACAACGCCATCTATGGCATGACCGGCGGGCAGATGGCCCCCACTACTCTGATCGGCATGAAATCATCGACCTCGCCCTATGGACGCACGATTGCCGCCAACGGTTATCCTATCAGAGTCTGCGAGCTCCTGGCGGCCCTCGATGGACCGGTATTCCTTGAAAGGACATCGGTTGACAAGCCTGCCGCCGTGGTCAAGACCAAGAAAGCAATCAGGCGAGCCTTTCAGTACCAGATTGAGAAGAGGGGTTTTACGCTGGTCGAGATCCTATCGCAATGCCCTACCGATTGGGCCATGCAGCCATTGCAGTCACTCGAGAGAATCAGAAACGAGATGATCCCTTATTTCCCCCTGGGCGTCTATAAAGAACCAGCCGACTCAAAATCGTCCGTCATGTCCGATGAGCCGGTGGTCGCCGAGAAGAAGGAGTAATGGCCATGTATCAAGGCGTGATAATGGCGGGATTCGGCGGCCAGGGAGTAGTCTCTGGCGGGATAATGCTGGCATATTGCGGTATGGTCGATGGTCTCAATGTCACCTTCTTTCCGGCTTACGGCGCCGAGATGAGGGGCGGCACGGCCAACTGCTCCGTGGTGCTATCGACCGATCCGGTGGCCTCACCGGTGGTTGGACAGCCCGATTCGATTCTCATTATGAATGAGCCGTCGCTGGCCAAGTTTGAGCCGATGCTTAAGCCGGGCGGACGTCTCTTCCTAAACACCTCGCTGGTGTCATCGCGGCCAAAGAGGACTGATGTCGAGGTGATCGAGGTGCCGGCCAACGATATCGCTGAAGAGCTTGGCAATATCAAGTGCGCCAACATGGTGATGTTGGGCGCCTATGCCAGGAAATCCGGCGCGGTTAAACCCGAAACCTTGAAGGATAATATCAAAGAAATCTATCCCAAGGCCAAAGAGGCCATGCTGGAGATGAATAAGAAGGCTGTAGATAGAGGCGCGGCGGCAGTTTAATTTAATTATAGCCATATAAAGCGGCGCCCGGCCAAGCCGGGCGCCGTTTTTATAGCCGGGGACTCCTATAGGCCCCGGATTTTTCTTGGACGGCAGACGTCCTCGTCTGCCGCTTGGAATGCATCACTGGCGGCAGACCGGGAGGTCTGCCGCCCAAGGAATTTTGGCCGGCAGATGTCCTCATCTACCATTTATACTTAGCGAAGTAGGGGCAGACCCAGAGGCCCGCCGCAGTTCAAGGGATAGACAGAGCATCAAAAGGATAAAGAAAGACTTGACGTGCATTTTAATAACTGTATTATATAGCTGAAAATCCTATCGCTTTTGGCCATCAGCGGCCTCATAACCGCAATTGAGGCAGGATATCGCTATGAAAAACAACCGGACGATAGCCGCAACTATAATCGGCTTGATAATAATAGCCCCGGTTGCCAATGCCCAATTTTTCGAGTTGATAAGTATATGCGATTCTATCGGTGGTTTTGATGTATTCGCCGATGAAGAATATGTATACGTAGCGGATGGCAGTTGCTTTAAAATTCTAAATATGTCTGATCCATACCATCCTTTTATAATGAGCAGTTATCAGCTTCCGTATGATGCTACCGGCGTATTTGCCCAGTGTAATTATGCATATATTGCCATCGGAAGAAGTCTTCAGATCTTAAGCATCTCCAATCCAATCGAACCCGTGTTCGCTGGTGAATGTGCGGTCCCGGCGTGGGATCTCTGGGTCCAAAATTCTTATGCGTATGTTGTGGCGCCTGGTAGTGATTCCTTAAGCGTAGTAAATGTTTCCAATCCGGCCGCGCCATTTATTGCTGGGGCCTGCACCACGACTTTCCCTTTTGATATACATGTAATTAACAAATATGCTTATATAGCCGATTATCATGGGGGTTTGAAAATCGTGGATGTTTCTAATCCCACCAATCCCGTAATCGTGGGCCATTGCCAGACACCCGGGACTGCGCATGGCGTGTATGTTTCCGGAAATTTGGCTTTCCTGGGCGCCGGGAATCACGGTATGCAAATAGTCGACGTCTCCCAACCATCGAATCCAATTCGTGTGGGCAGTTACATCGAATATCCTTTCGGCCATGTGACCGGTTCGTATGCGGTGGGCAACGTCGGCATTATTGTTCAACCATCGTTAAAAGCAATTGATGCATCGGACCCCCAACATCCCGTATTGCTGGAGTATCTTCATCCCGTCGGTGGATACGCCATACATGGTGAAGGAGAATATGTATACACCGCATCGAGCGCGCTGTGTATTTTGCGGATCAATACAACCGGGGTAAGCGAAAACCATGCGCCACCCGATGCTTTTACAATCACCTCCACATACCCCAACCCCTTCAACAGCCAAATGCGAATTGAATTTGAATTGCCCGCGGAGTCACCGGTATCGGTGTACGTTTATGATGTTTTGGGAAAGCCGATTGAGGAGATTGGCGATAATGCGATATTGCCATCGGGATCCAATTCGATCACCTGGAATCCGGGCCGGTTACCCTCGGGGATTTACCTTCTGCGGCTTAGGGCGGGCGATTATTTTAAATCATGGAAAGTGACGCTACTGAAATAGGGGCCTTTGCTTAACCTGCCTCCGTCCTCATCTGCCGCTTGTTTATTAGCGAAACAGGGATAGACCGGTACGCCTTAGGGCGGGTTCTGTCCAACGAAATAAAGAAAGAAGTCGAAACCACAGGGGTTTCGACCTACAACTACTCGCTACTCACTACTCACTCTTCCAAATACAAACGGATTGAAATTCGTCCCGCGATCGAAAACATCCATCCCCTCGCGGCGCTTGAGGAAATTCACGACCGCGTAGGTGATCGGGGTAAACACGGCTTCGAATCCCACCTTGAAAATGTAGTTTGAAATGACCACTGTCAATAGTAGTGAATTGGGAATGGCACCGCCAAAAGCGATGAAGCAGAAGATGACCGTATCGGCCGCTTGTCCGACCATCGTTGAGGAAATGGTTCGCGACCACAGCCATCGGCCCCCGGTAGCGATTTTCATTTTCGCCAAGACATACGAATTGGAGAATTCGCCCGCAAAGTAGGCTATCAGCGAGGCCGCCACGATACGGGGGGTCAGGCCAAGAATCTTTTCATATGCATCCTGATTTCCCCAGTCGCGCGCCGACGGCAAGGCCCCGACCGCGATAAACGTAACCGACATCAACATTGACGCGAAAAAGCCGGTCCAGATTACTCGACGAGAACTGCGGTAGCCGTATACTTCCGTCAATATGTCGCCGAAAATGTAGCTTATCGGGAAAAGAATGGTGCCGCCGTCGAACGTAAACGGTCCCAGATCCAGGATCTTGGTCGAGGCGACATTGGAGATCAGCAGGACAGCGACAAACAGTCCGAGGATTATGTCATAATATTTGTAAGGTCGCATTGCAGGCTTTAATTGTTAAAGGACACCATCCGCCTTTTTCCTGACCATCTCCTCGGCCACGATCATGGCCCGCTCGAGATCCAAGAGCTTGGTGGAATCGAATCGGCCCCGATAACTGGCCTTGGCGCCGGCCGGCGAAGAATAGAATTCCATTTCAGAGATGATGTCGCTCTTATAAACTTGGGCCTCGGGGAAATTGGTCGTGTCGATCTTCCCATCATGAATATCGATTTCGATTATTTGACCGGTATCATGCAGGCGGCTCAATATCCTCATCCTGGCGCCATCGATGATTAGTGGAATCGATAGCGCATGCAGCGCGCTGGCCGCATGGATTCTTATGGTTCGTGAATTCGCAGTCCGCTGGATCAAGACGTCGTGGCCGTTGTCGAAAGAGGCCCAGGGATAAGCGTACCTTATCTCGCTGTCGGCGCCCAATACGATACGGCCCTTGCTATCGAGCGCCATCAATGCGTTTCTGACGTCGACCCGCCGTATCCCGAGCGAATCGGCGATTTCATCGACCTGCGGTATATATCCATGATTGGGCGGCGCCGTCAACAGAAAGCGGTAGACGCGCGATTCAATCTCGGAAAACGCGGAGGCTTTCGAGATTCGAACTGCATAGTTGCTGAAAGTCAACTCCTGTCCAAACCACTCATCGGTCTCGGTAGAATGAATATACGATAAAGCGGCGGTAAGGCCGACAACCAGGACGGCCGGCAGAATGTTGAGAATCCTCGAACTACGGCTCAGGAACATGGAACCCACGATAAATAGCAGCGCCGGGTAAATTCCGAAAGCGGCCAGCTGGGATTTCTCGGCCAAAAGATATATCATCAATCCAATCGGAGGGAGGCAGAGGCCGACCAGCCTCATTCCTTTGATTATAGGCTCGTCGGCGCCGACAACAATGGCACTGATGGCCGCAAGAATCGACAAGACAATCAGGAGGAATATCGGCTGCAGGAAGATATATATGCCCTCCTTGATACTATCGCCGGATACTATTGCCAGGATACCGCTGAATACCACGTAAAGAAAGAAAACGAACCGCCAACCGTCAAAACCCTCCTGAATATAATTCCTGAAACCGGAGGGGATAAACATATAGGCCTTGATCGCCTCGTTCATATGATCCTCACGCTAACGAATAACCGCCGTCGACCACTACGATCTGGCCGGTGATCCATTTAGCCCGTTCCGAGCAGAGAAAAACCACGACATCGGCGACTTCATCCGGCCTGCCCACCCGTTTGAAAGGTGTCCGGCGAACGACCTCATCGACCATCTCCTGGTAATTGGGGAATCCCTTCAAAGCGTCGGTATCTATGAAACCACCCGAAACCGTGTTGACATTGATCTGCCTGGGCGCAAGCTCGTATGCCAGGTATCGTGTCAGGGTTTCAATGGCGGCCTTGGAGGCTCCGATGGCGGCGTAGCCGGTTATATATCGCACCGAGCCCAGCGACGACAGCGCCACTATCTTCGAGCCATTGGGCATCATGTCTCCGATAAGCTGGACCGAGCGCAAAAATGCCCAGGCATTGGTATCCATGGAAAGGTGCCATGCCTTTTCGTCGAGATTGGAGGCCGACGTGAACAGCCCCAGGGCGGCATTGGAGACGAAAATATCGAGTCTGCCATATTTCTCCCGGACCTCGTCGAAGACCCTATGCATCTTCTCGTGGTTTCCTATGTTGCATCGAATCGCCAGGTGGCTGCCGCCGAATCCGTTCAATTCCTCGATCGTCTGGTCGGCGGCGTTCCGACTCCGCAGGTAATTGACTGCAACATTGGCCCCTCGCTCGGCCAGCTTCAAGGCGATACATTTTCCAATTCCCTTTGTCCCGCCGGTGATTAATGCAACCTTGCCGTCGAATTCTCGACGATTGTCATCCAACATTGAGGCTCCCTCCGCTTAAAGGATATGCGGTTGATTTCAGGTATTCGAAATATACAACGCGGCGGCAGAGATTGCCGCCAAATATTTAAGTTACCATAGTCGGCCGATATAGTCAATATTAACGTTTGGGCCGCGAAAAATCTTCATAAATAATTTCCGGCCACTGACAGAATCTGACAGTGGCCCATTTTATATTTCATGCAGTTCTTGCTTTGTGGACATTCAATGTGTTATTATTATGGTTGCTACCTGAAGGGGCAGACGAATTTGCCGTTTGACCGGCAATCGAAGCCGGAATTAATTAGGCAGAGTTACCAGGTAGAAATCGTTCACACTTTAATCAAAAGGAGATCGTATGCAGTTTACAGGCCAAGAGAATCATTCGATCGACCTCGATGACGCGGCCAAGATGACAGCAAATTACAGGAATGCTCACGAGCCGGGCGCGTTATTGGGAGGATATTTCAGCCTGGAGGGGATCAAGAAAATCCTCGATCAGAGCAATTGCGTGGGAATAAGGATTTACAATGCGCTTAGCGACGACGGTGATGAGCATTTTGTTCTGGTGGGGGTGAAAAGCGATGGTGAGGATTTGCACGGTGGCGAGATCGCCGAGATTGAATACCAGTGCCCGCCATATTGCCCGACGGCCTCACCATTAAACGGCACCGCCTAAATGAGTGATCTGTTTTACCCGGTGCTCTATGCGACTACGGCCTCGTCGGCGCTGCCTGTGGCGGCCGGATTTGCGTTCTATCGTCGTGCCAGGCTCGATACCAAGATTCTGCTGGCCCTTTTCATCTTGATTCTGGCAATCGATTTCTATTACCTTTATTGCGCCTGGCGACAATCCAGCGCCAATTGGATACATCATTTCTATCTGCCGGTCGAATATGCGGCTCTGGGGATAGTCATCTCGACCTGGCAGGCCAGGCTGATCGAGAAGAAGGTCATTCTCTCGAGCGTCGTCTTGTTTACTCTGCTTTGCGCCTGGTATATCATCGGCGTTCAAGATTGGACCAGCAGCAGCGATTTCACGGCCTCGGTGGCTTGCGCGCTTTTCGTGGGTATGGCCTCCTACACGCTGATCGGGATTGAACGGCGGCAGGCCGGTGCGCTTCTCAAGGATTACCGGTTTTGGTTCCTCATCGGCCTGCTGATCTATTCATCGGGAAACCTGGCTTATTTCGCCTTCTTTCGCCGATTTGTCTCTTATTACCTATGGGCGGGCCATAATCTGCTTAATATCGTTGCTAACGTCTGTTACACCGTGGGATTCGTATGTCAAGCTCGCTGGGAATGATCTGGGGTGTCGTGATCGTCACGCTCGCGCTCCTGGTTTTGAGCGCGGGCATAGTCATGAGCTTGATAATCCATACCAGGAAAATGCGGGAGTCGGAGCAACGCTTTCGCCTGCTTTTCGAGCGCGCCTTCGACTCTATCATCCTGGCTGACGAAAGCGGTGTCATACTGGATACCAACCAGGCTACCTGCGAGCTGTTGGGCCAGGAAAAGCCCGATCTTCTTGGCCAACCCATATTCAACTATTTGTTCGAGGAGGATACCGGCCGATTTCAAAAGGCAATGAAGAAGGCCCTCTCCCAGGGCAGCGAAATGGCTGGAGAACTCCTGTTGAGAAATAAATCCGGCGCAAAACTTTATGTCGAGGGTGTGGTCGGGTACTTCGCATTTCTCGAAACCGATTATCTCATAATCAGTTTCAGGGATCTAACGGAGCGGATGGAGGCCTCCGAGGCCCTCAAAACGGAACGTCGCGTTCTCTATGAGAAAAATGTGGCCCTCAGAGAGGTCTTGCAGCATATCGAGGAAGAGAAGACAGAGGCAAGAAAGAATATCGCGCAAAGGATTGATCAAGTCATCTTGCCCCTTGTCAAGAGGATAGGCGCAGCCAAGGATACTATCAACGAGCATTACTACCACCTGCTCGTGGACGAGCTTAAGAAGCTCTCAGGCTTCAGCGGCGGGGCCTCCAGCCTTTATTACAAGCTATCTCCCCGAGAAATCGAAATCTGCGACCTGATAAAAATGGGAGCTACGACCAAGGAGATCGCGAAAACCCTGAATATCTCGATAACCACCGTTAACAAGCATCGGGAGCGAATCAGAAACAGGCTTGATATTTCCAGGAAAGATGTCAATTTGACAGTTTTCCTGCAAAATTTGGAGTGAGTAATGTTGATTACGCATTCTTAGGGCATTGATGTCGTATTGACTTGGCGCTGTTTTCCCCTTTATTTCCTACGATGGATAACATTAGGGGGGCGCGGGTCCTAAGATGAGCAAGTCAGAGCGCCTTATTTTCATTCTATCACTTCTTCGTAGCAGCAAGTATTTGAGAGCCAAAGACTTGGCCCTAAAATGCGGTGTCAGCGAGCGCACCATTTACCGCGATATCATCTCCATATCCGGCATTAACATCCCCATATATTATGAAAATGGGTACAGGCTGCTCAATCAGGAATTCATGCCGCCGGTAAATTTCACCTCTTCCGAGGCCAATTTCCTGGTTACTTTGCTGTTGCCCCGGGTGAAGTACCATCGCAAGAATGCCCATAGGATTGCCGAGCGCATCCTGGACAAACTCGAGGCTTGCCGAACCCCGGAGCAACCGGTAAATGCCGCCTGGTAAATTGATCCAGCATAGTTGATCATCTCGACTTATTCGCCTATGATCTTGATAATTAAGCGCTTACGGCGCCGGCCGTCAAACTCGGCGTAATATACTTGTTGCCAGGGGCCGAGATCGAGGCGACTGTCGGTAATCGGCAGGATAACCTCGTGGCCGATTAGGAGATTCTTCAGATGGGCGTCACCATTGGATTCGCCTGTTCGGTGATGGCGATAGTCGAGGCCGGTCGGAGCGAGCTTCTCCAGCCATTCGTCGATATCGGCGAGAAGCCCCGATTCGGCATCATTTACATAGACACCGGCCGTGATGTGCATGGCGGAAACAAGACAGAATCCGTCGCTTATCCCCGAATTCCTGACCTGCTCCTCGACCATATCGGTAATTCTCAGGAATTCGCGCTTCTTGCGTGTATTGAACCAGTGATAAAATGTATGCGCTTTCATCGATGCTCCTTGAAATGTGGTTTAGCCCCACTGTCGCTTCATATGTTCATTTTGCCTAAATTGAATCTCTAAATATGAAATTCGATAATATCGCCATCGGTAAGGACGAAATTATTTTTAACTCGCTGCCCCTCGAATTTGCCCTTGCCCCAGATCTTGGCGAACTGAAACTTCTCCGCAAAGTCCTTGTGAAGCAGCCGGGCCGCGTCCTCCACCGTCCCGCCTATCGGAAGTATTATCGGGTCCGAGTATTCAGGCTCGTGCCCCACCCGCTTGGTGAAAACCCGCATTACCCCCAGCGCCGAAAAAACTGCCGCTTTGAAGTTATTTAAGGAATCATCATCCAGGATAGTAGTCGCGATGATCCGGAATTTCGGGTATCGGGCCTTGACCGTCTCCAGGGTCTTCTCCCAATCGCCGTCGAGATATTTGTGCGCGATAATAATCGCTTTCTTATACATAAACCTCGGATTCTCGATCTTATCGGGCTCTTCCGGGGCTAAAATAATCCCCTTTTCCTCCAGGAAACGCCCCAGCCTCTCAAGGCAGTCGATTGTGTCGAATTCCGATATGTCGCAAACGACCGCCACCAGGTCGGCCTGACGGACGAGGTTTGGGAGGTAAGGGGGAGTCTGGTGCTCGGCGATCGGGGGTGTGTCGATAAGCTGGATCTGAACAGTCTCAAATGTCATCATGCCGGCCATCGGCTCATGCGTGGTGAACGGGTAATCGGCGATCATCGGCCTGGCGTTGGTCAGGCTTTCCAGTAGGCTGGATTTGCCGGAGTTCGGCGGGCCGATCAAAATCACCTGGGCGGCCCCCTCGCGCTCGATATGGGAATGGGGATCGGTACGATGGGCGCCGTGCTTCTTGCCGCCGCCCTCCGCCTCTTTTTTCAGCCTGGCAATCTTGGCCTTCATATCGGCCTGCAGTTTGTCGGTGCCCTTATGCTTGGGCATGATAGCAAGAAGCTCTTTGGCCAGCCGAAGCTTCTCATTGATGTCGCTCTCCTTATTGAACTGGCGCTCGAGCTCGTAGTATTGGGGCGGCAAATTCGCAGGCATTTTGTGACCTCCGAAAAATCATAATCCAAAATAGCCCCGATTTCAAGTCAAAATCGAGAGATGGCGCTTTATGTTATTAAATCAAAGGCACAATCCACTTGCGTTGGACATTTCATTATGATAAGTTTTCTTGTGCTTCCTGGGGAATGTGGTATAAAGCATTAATTTTAGCAAATGAGGTCGTGAGAATGAGAAAGGTATTGATAATTGCTGGCATCGTGGTATTGGTCGTCATAGGTGCCCTGATCGCCATCCCACTAATCTTTAAGCCTCAAATTGTCAGGATGGTCAAGGAGAAAGCCAACCAGAGCATTAATGCCAATCTCGATTTCAAAGGTGTCGGGATCAGCCTTATCCGAAATTTCCCCAACGCCAGTCTGACTATCGACGATCTGGTCATAGTCAACCGGGAGCCTTTTGCCGGAGATACCCTGGCGCAGATCCGCAAGTTTGAGCTTTCCCTGAATCTGAGCAAGCTTCTTTTCAAGCGGAAGGTCGAGGTTCTCTCGCTGACCATCGATGAACCGCGGATCTACGCGATGGTTCTGGATAACGGGCAGGCGAATTATATGATCATTCCCGAGGCCGATGAGTCGCGGCCGACCGAAACCGACACGGCGGCCGCCATGGAGTTGGCTATCGAAGGATATAGAATCAAAAATGGTTCGCTTGCCTATATAAACGATTCCACTAAAATGATCTTGCATGTGGCCGGGCTAAATCACGAAGGCTCCGGGGATTTTAGCCGGCAGACGTTCACTCTTTACACAAGGACTAACATCGACGAGATCGATTTCAGCATGAAAGGCGTGCCTTATCTTAACGATGCCAATCTTCAAATGAAAGCCGACCTTCAAATGGATATGGCCCAAAATCGGTTCGCCTTTAAGGAAAATGAGATCAGGCTCAACGATCTGGCATTGAAATTCGACGGCTGGATTCAGTTGGCCGATGACAAAACCGAGCTCGATATGACTTTCAATGCCCCCAGCACCGAATTCAAAAGTATCCTTTCGATGGTACCAGCGATTTACCGGCGCGATTTCGGCAATCTTAGAGCCGAGGGCCGGATGAATCTCGAGGGGATAATAAAGGGAGTCTACGGCAAAACGCAGTTTCCCATGGTCGACATCAAGCTCTTCGTGGATAATGGCACGTTCCAACATCCCGACTTGCCGACCCCGGTCAAGAATGTCGCGCTCGACTTTCAGGTGACCAATCCCGGGGTCACGGTGAACGAGACCGTGATCGATTTGAGGAGATTGCATCTGGAGATTGGAGATCAACCGATCGACGCCCAGCTTCTGGTTCGGAATCCCGTCAAGGACCCATATGTCGATGGCCTGCTCAAGGGCAGGATCGATCTGGGGCAGGTTGGCAAATTCATGCCGCTGGGTGATACAATTAAGCTCGATGGCACTATTCAGTCCGATTTGACATTCCGCGGAACCGTCTCATCCGTACAGGAACAGCGCTATGATAATATAACCGCCAACGGCTCAGTGGCTCTCTCCAATATCAATTATTCCGCGCCTTCGATCCCTCAGCCGGTCATCATTCCAGCGGCCAACATCTCCTTTACGCCTCAGCAGGCCCGGCTGGAGCGATTCGATATGCAATTCGGCAGAAGCGATATCCACGCCAACGGCGGTCTAACCAATATGATTGGCTACATCCTGGGCGGCCAGACCTTGAATGGCACCTTGACCCTGACATCGGGATACCTCGATCTCAATCCATTCCTGCAGCAGGAGAGCGGGGCAATCGCTGCGGTCGAACTTCCGGCCCGAGTTGATTTTGTCATGTCCGGCAGATTCGAGCAAATAGTAGTCAGCAATTTCAATCTCACCAATGTGCAAGGCCAATTGATATTGCGCGATCGCAAATTGATGCTGATCGACCTCAAGGCCAATTTCCTCGAAGGTGAGATGGTGAGCAACGGCGCCTATACCTATGTCAAGCCCGGCAACCCTCATGTCGATTTCGACCTGAAGCTCTCCAAATTGAGTATCCCCGCCATGTACAAGAATATAGTCACGGTGCAGGCGTTTGCGCCGGTGGCCTCATTTATGAAAGGCTCGGTCAGCGGCGACCTTCAGCTCGACTCCGATCTCGGCGATTCGCTTAAGCCGATCTGGCAAACGATATCGAGCAAGGGGGCGCTGCAAATACCCGAGGCCAGGGTCGAGGGATTCGAACCGCTGAAGAAGATCGGCGAGGCGCTCAAATACGAAAGGCTGAAAAATCCCGGGTTCAGCAATTTCATGCCGAGCTTCGACATTGCCAAAGGTGTATTCAGCCTGAATCCCACGACATTGAAGATCGAGGGGTACGAGGCGATTCTTTCCGGATCAAACAGCCTCGACAAAACGATAAATTATCTAATGAAGCTCAATCTGCCGGCCTCGGCGGTGAAGGAGAATATAAACACCGCTCTGGCCGGCTTGATTAAGCAGGATGTCAATACCTTAACCGACGAGACTGTCGTCATCGATGTTGGATTGACCGGCACTTTCTCGGATCCCAAGGTTCAGACGTCGCTGGCGCAGATTGCTAAGGGCGCCGGGGACCAACTTAAGCGCGCGGCGCAGGCCGAGGCCCAGCGGCGCCGCGAGGAGCTGGAACAGCAGGCCAGGGAGAAGGTGGCCGGGCAAAAAGAAGCGCTTCAGGATACGGTGAAAAAAGCGATCGAGGAGCGCACCAAGGGCCAGGCCGAGGATATCAAAAACCGGATTAAGGGGCTGTTCGGCAAGTAGAGACAGCCCGGATTCGACCTTGATTAAGGATCGGCATTACCTTATACTCATCGGCGCTTTTGCATATTCGGTCGTTTCATTTTTCGGAGGAATTAATGCTCAGCACAAGTGATTTCAGGAAGGGGATGAAATTGGCGCTCGATGGGGAGCTCTATGTGATTGTCGATTTCCAGCATGCCAGGACCGCCCAGCGTCGGGCCAACGTCTGGACCAAGCTCAAACACCTTAAGACTGGACGTGTTCTGGAGAAGACATTTTCGGCCGGCGAAACGTTTAACGACCCCGAATTCACCGAGCGAGCCATGCAGTACCTCTACAACGACGGCGAGGCGTTTAATTTCATGGATTCCAGATCATACGAGCAAACGACGCTGTCGACTGAGCAGGTCGGCGATTCCAAATGGTACCTCCAGGAAAATGTCGAATATAAGATAATGTTTTTCGAGGGAAACCCGATCGCCATCAATATGCCGTCAGCGGTAATCCTCAAGGTCATCGAGGCCGAGCCGGCGATCAAGGGCGATTCGGTTTCGAACCTGACCAAGAATGTCAAGGTCGAGACCGGGCTGACAGTCCGCGCGCCCCTCTTCATTAAAGAGGGCGATTCCCTAAAAATCGATACCACCGAGGGGAAATACCTCGAGCGGGTGTCATAAATCCGCCTATTGATTCCTTGCAAGGCGATCTCTTATTCGGAGAACCCTATGGCGTCATCGGGGTCGATGAGGCCGGCAAAGGGGACTATTTCGGCCCGCTGGTGGTGGCGGCTTGTTTCGCCCATGAACAGATCGAGCGGGAGTTCGCGTCATTCGGTTTGAGAGAGAGCAAGAGAACCTCCGACAGCCGGGCCTTTGTGCTTGAAAAACAGATCAAACGAATTTCGCCGCATCAGGTCATAGTTATCGGTCCCGAACGTTATAATGAGCTTCACGCCAAGATCAGGAATTTGAACAGGCTTTTGGCCTGGGGACATGCCCGGGCGCTGGAAAACCTCCTGGCGCAGGTCAATCCGATCGAGGTTATTTCCGACCAGTTCGGCGATAAGCGCCTGATTGAAAACGCCCTCATGGCCCGGGGGAGGGGAGTGAAATTGACTCAGATGCATCGGGCGGAGAGCGCTCCCGCGGTAGCGGCGGCCTCGATACTCGCCCGAGCCGAGTTTCTGAGGCGGCTGTCTGCCCTTTCGGCGCAATACGGCATGGAATTGCCTAAAGGAGCCGGCTCCATGGTCGATGAGGCTGGCCGGAAATTCATAAAGGAAAAGGGACCCGATGAGCTTGTCATGATTGCCAAACTCCATTTTAAGAATACCCAGCGCATACTCGGTCGTGACGACACCTGATTTGGAGCGTCGCCCGGGATAGAAAAGGTCAAGTAACAGGACTTTCCCCGAAAACCGGGCATAATTTCTTCGAGCTTTAATAATTTCATAGGATTAGGCTTTTCCAGATCTGAGAATGATGATTTTTCAAAAAGCCGAGAAAAAATCGGGGGTTATTAAGACACCCGAAGCAGTTCAGCAGGTTCGTAGGTCGTTTGACCGTGAACCTGCTGGTTGAGAGGGCAAATGCGTGTCGGGTCGCGGCCATTTGGCCTACCCGGACGGGTCCGTATGGGCGACCCGACACAACCCAGAACGGGTCCGTCTGGACGAGGGCAGCTTAGTGAAAGCAGCAATAGGTATCTGTGTGATAATTTCGGGGAAACGCCTCTTACGTAATCCTTGATATTGAATACAAAGCGTTATAGATTATAATCACCCTTAATCGGGGTGGTGGTCATGTTAGAGCCGACTGGAAATGAAATTTGCCGCAGGAACTTCCTCAAAGCCTCAGGCTTTTGCCTGGGATACTCACTTATCGGCGCGCCGATTTCGTTGCCGGGCGGAATGATCCGACCCTTGAGCGAAGTTGCCGCAGATAACAGCAAACTTGAGTATCATCCTGCCCAATTCTATAAGAAGCTGGCCGATCTGGAGATCGAATGTGAGCTCTGCCCCAGGAAATGCGCCGTGGGCGATAAGGAGCGGGGCTTTTGCGGAGTGAGGGAGAACAAGGGGGGAGAATATTACACTCTCGTCTATGGTAATCCCTGCTCGACGAATATCGACCCCATCGAGAAAAAACCATTCTTTCATTTCTTCCCCGGCTCATCGGCGTTCTCTATCGCCACCGCGGGATGCAACCTCAACTGCAAATTCTGCCAGAATTGGCAAATCTCGCAATTCCGGCCCGAGCAGATCCGCAGCATGAAATACTCGCCCGATGAGATCGCGTCCATGGCGCTGCAATACGGCTGCCGCTCGATCGCTTATACCTACTCCGAGCCGACTGTTTTCTACGAATATATGCTCGATTGCGCGATTGCGGCGGAACAGCGTGGCGTCAAGTCGGTCATGGTCTCGGCGGGATTTATTTCACCGGAGCCGATGAAAAAACTCCTGCCGCATCTGTCAGCAGTCAAGATCGATTTGAAGGCGTTTGATCAGGAATACTATTCGAATATCTGCAATGGCGAATTGAAACCGGTTCTCGACACGCTGGTGCTGCTGAAAAACTCCGGAATCTGGTTTGAAATTGTTTACCTAATGCTTCCCACGCTGAACGACGACCCCGGGAAAATATCGAAGCTCTGTTCATGGATTATCGATGAGCTTGGCCCTGATATTCCGATTCATTTCACTCGATTTCATCCTGAATACCTGCTGAAAAACCTGCCATCGACTCCGATTGCAAGCCTGGAGCAAGCCTGCCAAATCGCCAGGAAAACCGGCCTGAATTACCCTTATGTCGGCAACGTCTACGGCCATAAATGGGAAAATACATATTGCCCTGGATGCCAATCAGAAATCATCACGAGATCCGGGTTTCAGGTAAGCTCAATTCTTATTGAGAATGGCCGCTGCAAGAAATGCGGGCGCCAGATTCCCGGCATATGGTCCTGACCAACGGCCTTGGCTCAAAAGCGAACGCCATATTGCTGGGCGTCTGCTCATTGGGCACACAGGCTGTCGTCCTCAGGTTGACGCTGTCCTCGCAGAGCGGTGGCGAGATATACGCGGCGCTGGCGCTCGGCGGGTGGATTGCCTCGGTTGGGATGGGAGCGCTGCTGGGACGGATGCTCGGCGCGAAACACCTCTCGACCGCCTGGCTTTTGTCGTCTATTATCAAACTTCCCGTGGCGGCCCTCATCTTTGTTTACCCCTCATTCTATACCGGGCTCTTGGATCCGATTAAGTTCCTTCCGCTTATTCTAATGGCCATTGCGCCGACCGGGCTGATCTACGGCGCCATTTTTTCTCTGATTATTTCACCAGAGGACAAGGCATCGATTATTTACGGAGCCGAGGCCATCGGCTCGGTACTTGGAGGCCTTGGTGCGACTCTATGGGCCTTCGCAGGGCTGGGTGATTTTGGGCTTCTGGCGCTCCTCGTCGGAGTGGAGCTTGGGCTGGCATTCAAAAAGAGGGCTTTCCGATTTCTATTGCCGGCGCTGGGCCTCGTTGCCGGGCTCATTTTTTGGCCGGGGCTTGAGCGAGGCCTGAGCGAAATGCGATGGCCCGGATTCAAGGCGGAAATCATATCGCACGGGCCATCAGGTACCTGGATCAGGCTCGAACGTCAGGGCCAGGTCACGATTATTCACAACGGCACGCAGATAGCGTCGATCCCCGACAGGCCAATGGCGGAGGAGGCGCTCTTCTGGCCGCTGTTATATCACCCCAATCCCCGAAATATGCTGTTGATCGGGTTCGAAGGAATACCGGTTTCCGAATACTTGCCTGATGATATAAGAGCTCTTAGATTGCTGTTCGACCGCGCCTATCTCAGGATGAATGTCACTGATTCATCGGAAGTTATCTTCACCGATCCCCTGGGCTACTCGGGAGGGAAATTCGATATTGTTGCAGTTCGGCTCTACGGGGCGGCCAACCTGGCCGATTACAGATTTGAGACAGAGCGTTTTTTCAGGCGTTGCCGGCGCCTCCTAAATGAGGATGGAATCCTTTTCG